>MDSZ01057713.1_pt1 | contig 12288 bp, 8 predicted proteins | sample 811201 | NCBI WGS metagenome assembly MDSZ01 (sample SAMN05326647, study PRJNA326480) | marine metagenome | isolation source: seawater | place: Indian Ocean: North | collected 2010
TAGATATCAGATAGTATTTAATGGAGAAATATATAATTACTTAAAACTAAAACAAGAACTTCAAAATAATTTCAATACTAAATTTTTTACTACATCTGATACAGAAGTTATTCTTGAACTAATTGAAAAGCTTGGCTTTAACAAAGCTTTGGAAAGGCTTGAAGGGATGTTTGCAATAATACTATTTGATCAAGCACGCAATAAGATACATTTAGCAAGAGATAGATTTGGTGAAAAACCATTATTTTATTTCAATGACAATGAGAGGCTTATAGTTAGCTCTGAACTTAAGCCTATTATCGACATCCTAAAACCACAATTATCAATAGATATGGATTCTTTAGATTTTTTTCTAAGAAAATCATTCATAGAACCAAATAAAAGCATATTCAATGAAGTTAAAAAAGTTAGCCCAGGGGCCTATTTAGAATTTTCACTGTCAAACATTCAAGTTAAACAGACTGCTAATAAAAAATATTGGGATTACATGAGTTTAATTCTTTCATCAAAAAATAAAATAAATAATATTAGTTATGAAGATGCTAAGGAAGAACTTAGAGACCTGCTTTATGAGAAAGTAAAACTGACAATGTGTTCTGATGTTCCATTAGGGGCGTTCCTTTCAGGAGGTTATGACTCATCATGCATAGTCTCTATGATGCAAGATCAATCTAATAAAAAGATTAAGACTTTTTCTATAGGCTTCCAAGAAGATGATTTTAATGAAGCAAATTTTTCAAAGAAAATTTCTGAATATATTGGCACAGATCATCAAGATCTTTATGTAAATAGGCAAGACATGATAAACCTCATCGAAGATTTGCCAAGTATATATAGTGAGCCTTTTGCAGACTCATCTCAAATTCCTACATTACTATTGTCAAAAATGACAAAATCAAAAGTTACTGTTTCTTTGAGTGGGGATGGGGCTGACGAAATTTTTGGAGGATATAGGAGGTATTTTGCTGGAGAAAAAACATTCAATACCCTTAATCAATTCCCCTTAAGATTAAGAAGTTTCATGAAAAACTACAAAACCATTAGCCGTCTTGGAAAAATTTTGAAACCATTCTTATCTTCCGTAAAAAGATTTGATCAAAAAATTTATAAACTAGAATCAATTTTAGATGCTGATTCCCATATAAGTATGTATAGGAATCTAGCTGAATTTCATTATTCTCCCTTTTCTAATAAGGACAAACTTTTTCTTGATAAAGAAGTATGGTCATCAGACCTTTCTTTTTTTGAAAAATCAATGATACAAGATACTCTTCAATCATTGCCGGGTGATATGCTTACAAAGGTAGATATTGCCGGTATGTCGGTTAGTCTTGAAACTAGAATGCCATTTTTAAATCATAAAATTGCTGAATTTGTAATGAATTTACCGTTTGAGTATCTCTTTTCAAGGAATCAAGGTAAATACATTCTTAAAGACATTGTTCATGACATGATCCCGAAAACATTAATGGATAGACCAAAGAAAGGATTTGATATCCCCCTAGGCAGTTATCTTCAAAATGAGCTCAAAGACTATTGTTTTGATAATCTGAGTTACGGAAAAAAACATTTTAGTAATATTTTTGATTTGAGTGATATTGATAAGATTTGGAAAGAACATCAAGAAAATTTAGCAGATCACCCTAATCTAATTTGGAATCTAGTATCTTTTTTTAGTTGGCATAAAGCATTTTTTAACAAATAGAATTTTTGGGACTTATAAATCACTATAAGATATAATCAGCTAAAAATTGCTATGGAACTGCCAAGTATTACCCGCTACCTTAAGTATATTCAAAGTAAGATAAAGAATATATTTCGTTTAAGCCTTTTATTTTCATTACTAGGGTTTTTATATATTCTTTTTGCAAATCCAAAATATGATGTGGACATTATTGTAAGCAAGCTTGATCAGGATAACCTTGCTCAATCAGGCTCTGGTTCATCTTTAATCTCTCTTGCCTTGTCTCAAGCAGGGGATGGGCCAAAGTTTTATCATGATTTTCAAGACAACTTTTATTCACTTGAAGTAACAGAAATATATGATCAAAAATTTAATGGAATGCAAAAACATTTTGGGTCACTTTATAATCCCGATAAAAATGAGTATAGATCAGTTTGGGGGATCGATCCTTTTTTGAAGTCTTTAAAGTATTTTATCTTGGGTGTTGATTACTCTTCAGCACCAGATATAAGAGCACTAAATGATAAAATTAAGGCTATGATTTCCGTCAATTATGATAAATATGCCGATAACATTATTATTTCCTCGACAACTGAAAACCCTGATTTCACAAAAATTATGATTAGCGAATTATTAATAGCCACTGATGAAAATTTCAAAAATCAGGAGAGGAGCTCTCTAGATAATATGATTATTTACCTAAATGGAGAATTATCAGTTGCACAAGCTATATCTCAAAGGGATGCTATTTCACAAATCTTAAAATCACAATTACTAAAGCAAGCGCTTGTAAATTCAGATTCTTTGTACAAGGTTAAGGTAGTCAGAGAGGTTGAAACTTCAAGATACCCAACTTCACCTAACATATTTTTCACACTAATTTTATTTTCTATTGTTGGATTCTTTATTTCACTTGCTAGACATACCATTATCTTCATAAGAAGCCATACTAATATTTTATCTTTTCTTTCCAGAGAGATTTAATCTCAGAGATTTTAATCAATGCTTTTTGATTCGACGGTCCAATCAATAGACCCTTCAAATTATCTTATTTATTTCATGAGCGAATTTGTCAATTTCATATTTTGTTCATTAATTATTTTTATTCTTTATTTAAAAAAAAATCTTAGCGGATCTGAATCTATTATTTGGTTAGCAGGCTTTGCTTTAATAATACCAATAAACTTTATTGCAACCTTATATAACCTTTTCCCTGATGCAAATGGGTATTTAATATGCTTAAGAGATTTAAGAGAAAATTTTTTATTCGAAAAAGACGAGTGCATAATAAACATGACTGGATCACTAATAGCTGGATCAAGCGATGAAGCTATTGGGATATTCTCTCTTAAAAGACAAATACCTGCTCTTTTCTATTTCTTAATTCCGATACCCTCAATAGCTAATTTGTCTTCAATTGGCTATATCAATAAGATAATTTTTTTAGGATTGTATTTATTTCTTAAAAGTAGATTGACTTATGAAAATCTCAAACTTCCTCTATTAGTAATTTTTTTTCTTCCAACAATCATTTTATATTCATCAATTGGGATCAGAGATAATATAATTTTCTGTGTTTCACTTATTCTTCTAGTATTCATTCTTGAAAGAAAATTTCTGTTATCAATAATATTTTTAGTTCTTCTATCAGTTATAAAATTACAAAATGCTCTGATAATGCTAATACCTTTAACTGCAATATTTTTATTTAAGGCTTACAAAAATAATTTAAATTTCTTAATTTTTTTATTTAGCCTATTTCTTACTATTATTGTTTTTCAGGAATTCATAACAGAAGTAATTAATTATTTTAGATTGGCTTTTTTAAATGAAGTTGGGTTGATATCGCCATATTTGGCATTTGAAGGATATCAATCAATTTGGAGTATTATTTTAAATTCCCCAATATCATTTATTAAGGGCATTTTTGCTCCAATGCCAAGTAATCCACTGACACTTTTATTCTTCTTAGAATCAATATTAATCATATTTATTATAATTTTTATTTCAAAAGAGCTAAGATTTGACGTTAAAAGTAGACTTAATTTCCTTATTATTTTACTGACAGTATTCTCAGGTATAGTCTTAAATGTCTTTGTTATTGAGAATGATTTTACTCTGCTTCGATATAAGTATGTATTTACATATATCCTTTTGATTTACTCATTATTATTGCTGAATTCACAAAAGGGCATAGATCAGCATGAATAGTTTTGTAAGTATTGTTGTTCCTGTGCGAGAGAGCAATAAAGATATCTTAAATTTATTAAATAAATTAGAACTACAAACATATCATAAATTTGAAGTAATAATTGTTGACTCAAGTGAATCAATAAACATTAAGGAATTAATTAAGCCTTACTTTAATAACCTTAATCTAATTTATAAACATGTAGACAAAGCATATCCTGGAAGAGCAAGAAATTTGGGCGTGCAGTTGTCAAATCACTCAATCATATCTTTTTTGGATATTAGAACAATTCCTAATAAAGCTTGGTTAGAGAAATCTATATCAATGCTTCAAAAGAATAATCTTGATTTCTTTGGCTCCAAAGTAAAAGCTAAAACTGAAAATAAGTTCCAAGATATTTTAAGAGCTTGTTCATACGGTAAAAATCCAATGAAATCTATTGCAGGATCTCTAATCCTAAAAAATAAATTTTATGAGATTGGTTTATTTAATGAAGATGTAAGAGCAGGAGAAGATTTAGAGTGGATTAGTAGGTTGGAACAAAATAAATTAAAGATTTCTTGGACTAATTTTCCTTATATAGATTACTTAGGTCTTCCCAAGACTTTACTGCTTACATCAAAGAAATGGTTTATCTATTCATTGAGTAGTTCAAAAATTGATATACAAAAAACACAAAAATTTGTTTATTCATTTATTCTTATTTTTGGATTAATTGCTTGTATTTATTCATGGAATTACATTGCTACCGGAGGTCAATGGTCAAGCAGCCCATATTTCATACCACATATTACTACTATCTCGTTGGTTCTTATTGCAACAATTTATTTTATTTTTAGAGCAATCATACTTCCATACAGAAATGGATATTCTATTAAGGAGTTATCCTTTTTTAGGATATTTAATATTGGTGCACTTGCAATATATCTTGATATTTTGAAAGCACCTGGAAGAGTATTGGGAGCAATATCTTTATTCTTTCAATTATTTAAGAGGAAGCAATCTGTGCCCGGGAAAAGTATATTTGTTCTTTGTCCTTATCCATATGATGAGGCTGCAGGTCAGCGACTTAAGTACGAACAATACTTTCAAGATTGGGAGGATAAAGGATATAAGGTAGAAGTATCATCATTTTTTTCATATGCAACATGGAAAATTCTTCACAAGGAAGGATATTTTTTTAAAAAGCTTTTAGGCACATTTATGGGATACATAAGAAGATTTTTTGATTTCTTTGTTTTAAGAAAATACGAGAAAATTTATGTATTTATGTGGATCACTCCTCTATTCGGGAGCTTCATAGAGAGACTATTTAGGCTTTTTTCAAAAGAGCTTATTTTTGATTTCGATGATTCCATACATAAGCGAAAAAATGAAATCTCACAAAGTAATTTTCAGTCATCATTAAGATTTTTATCTAAAACGAATTTTTTAATAAAGGCCAGTGATGCTGTAATCACTAGTTCGCCTTACAACTTAGATTATTGCTTAAAAAATAATCAAAAAGAAAACGCTGCTTTTATACCTTGTTCACTGGATACAAATAGATTCATACCCGGGCCACGTAAAAACGATTCATTTGTTACTATTGGATGGACTGGAACATTTTCTTCTGCAAACTACCTTGATTCAATTAAAAATGTTTTTATAAGAATCGCATCTTCCTACAACGTTAAAATTTTATTAATAACTAATTTTGATTATAAAATCGAAGGCCTAGATATTGAGGTTATTAGATGGAAAAAAAATGAAGAAATAAAAGACTTGCAAAGGTTTGATATTGGTGTTTATCCAGTAATTGAATCTGAATGGGCTTTAGGCAAAGGCGGATTAAAAGTCATGCAATATATGGCCCTAGGTATTCCTTCTGTTTCAACTAATTATGGCATGTCCAAGCACTTAATTAAAAATGGTTCAGATGGATTTCTTGTTAACACTGAAGATGAATGGGTATCCAAGCTATCAGTTCTTATTAAGGACGAGGATCTTCGTTATAAAATGGGAGATATTGCTAGGCAAAAGATAATTAATAATTATTCAGTTAATGCAGTTGGAAAAAAATATAGAAAGGTAATTGGTATTTATGATTGATGAGATTAGCAAAACTTGCAGGTTATGCTCTTCTGATAACCTTGAGGAAGTTATTGATGTTGGCAAAACTACTCCCGCAAACAATTTTAATGACACACATGAAAAAAATAATTTCGAAAAATATCCTCTCATTCTTGATTTTTGTAATGATTGCTTTAACGTTCAGCTTCGTCACATAATTAACAGCGAAGTACTTTATAAAAATTATTCATATTTAACACCAAATTCGGAATCTCTTTCAATTCATTATTCAAAACTACTAGAGTATTTAGAACTTAATGTTGAGGATCTAAACAAAAAAAATGTTCTTGAAATAGGATCAAATACTGGAGAGTTACTTGCTTTTTTAAAAGATAGAGTGAATAAAACTCTAGGAGTTGATCCTGCAAGCAATGTCGTTGAAATTTCAAAAGACCGAGGGATTGATACTATATGTAACTTTTTTAATATTGAAGTTTCTAATTATATAAAAAAGAAATACTTTAAATATGCAGATATTGTAATAGCGAGGCATATGTTTGCACATAATCCATATCCTCAAAAAATACTCAAAGGAATGGAAGATATTCTTTCAGAAGATGGAATCTTGATTATCGAGAATGCATATGCAATTGAAACATTTCAAAAAGGGGAATTTGATCAAATTTATCACGAACATATGTTCTATTACTCAATTATAAGCATGAAAAATTTATTGAAGCGACACAATCTGCATTTAAATGATATTTTCTTCAGTAGTGTTCATGGTGGGTCAATTATATTTGTAGCTTCTCGCAATAAAAATGAATCTGAAAACTTATTAAAAGGCATTGAAAATGAATCATTTCTTTTTAAAAACTCATTACTAAAGGAATTTAAAGAAAAATCTTTTTCTTTAAAAGAAAACTTTCTCAGCATTATTAAAAATGAAGTCAATGCAGGATCTGTAATAGGAGCTTATGGTGCTCCTGCAAAGGCATTCACACTTTTTTCTTTTTTTGAACTTGACCGGAAAACTATTTCGTTTTGTGCTGATACAACGCATACAAAGATTGGGAAGTTTTTTCCAATTCTTGATATACCAGTTATTTCAGAAAAAGAGCTTAAAGAGAGAGATTATTCTGTCTTAATTATTCCTGCTTGGAACTATAAAAAAGATATTATTAAAAAAGCAAAAAGAATTTTTCGAAAGGGCACCAAACTTGTTTTTCCTTTACCTAGCTTAGATATAGTAGAGGTTGATTAATGGCATTAATTACTTTAGAAGAATTTAAGGGTGTGAAGGCAATTAAGCTAGAATCTTTCCCGGGTAAGGTATCCACATTTAAAAATTTATATACTAATAAGTTAATAGATTTTGTTTCTGTTCAAGATAGTATCTCAATAATTAAAAAAAGATTTACTATCAAAGGTCTGCATTTTCAATCTAAGCCTCATGAGCAATCAAAATTAATTTCTGTAATTAATGGAAGTATTCAGGATTACTTTGTTGATTTGAGGAGAGAATCCTCTACTTTCTTAGATTATGGAACAATAAACTTAACATCTGAAAATAATCTTGCTTTGCTTCTTCCAAAGGGCTTTGCGCATGGTTATATGACTCTTGAGAAGAATACATGTATATTTTATAAACTGGATCATCCCTATGAGCCTAGATATGAGAAAACTCTTATTTGGAATGACCAAACAGTTAATATCGGATGGCTTAAGAAAAATTTTACTATTTCAGATAAAGATAATAATGGAAAAAAAATTGAAGATTTGTTAAGTATTTTATGATCAAAATTCCTTATAAAAATATTTTGATAACGGGCGGCTCAGGCTTTATAGGATCTAATTTTGTTAATTATCTATTGAAATATTATCCCGAAATCAATGTAACGAATTTAGATAAGCTTAGTTATGCTTCTTCCCCTAAACAAAATAACTTATTTAAAGAATTCAATAATTACCAGTTTCATAAAATAAACTTAACTGATGCTAAAAATGTGAATGAGATCATTAACGATAATTGTTTTGATTGCATTATTAATTTTGCTGCAGAATCTCACGTTGATAATTCAATATCTAATCCTTTCGAGTTTATAGACTCGAACATAATTGGGACGTTTAATATCCTTGAATCACTCAGAAAGCACAGGAATAAAGAAAACATCCTTTATCATCATGTTTCTACTGATGAAGTTTATGGGTCACTTAAGGAGGGAGATTTAACTTTTGAAGAAACATTTAAGTATTTTCCAAGTTCGCCTTATTCTGCATCAAAAGCATCATCAGATCTTTTAGTTTTTGCATGGCATAAAACTTATAATATTCAATATCTACTTACAAATTGTAGTAATAATTTTGGGCCAAGACAGTATCCTGAGAAGCTAATACCCAAAATTATTAATAATGCTATCAATGGCAAAAAGATACCTATATACGGGAAAGGAAATAATGTAAGAGACTGGCTATATGTAGATGATCATATTGAGGCAATCTTACATCTTTATAACAATCAACTTACAAATGATGCTTTTAACATTGGTGGGGATAATGAAGTAAGTAACTTAAAGCTAGCTAAAGAATTATTGGAAATTATCTCTAAAAGAATCAATAAAACAAACTTAGATCAACTTATCCATAATGTTGAGGATAGAGCGGGGCATGACTTCAGGTATGGTATTAATATAAGCAAAATTAAATCAAAGACTTCTTGGAGGCCATCAGAGAATTTCTTAGAGAAATTAGATCAGACGGTTGAATGGTATATGGATAACTTTGATTGGTGGGAAAATTGATTTTAGTAATTGGTAAGCATAGTCAGACAGCCAGATCATTAATTTCAAATAATTTTGAAGCCAACTATTTATCATCAAATGAAATTAATTTTTTAGAAATAAATAAAATAAAAAAATCTTTAAAGTTTTTTTCACCAAAAATTATTATAAATCTTGCATCATTCAATCAGGTTGAACTTGCAGAAAATGATCCTAAAACATTCATAATAAATACGGATGCAGTAAAAAAAATAGCTGAATATTCTTATGACAATAATTGTTTATTGATTCATATATCCTCTGACTATGTATTTGATGGACAAAAAAAATATTATCAAGAAGATGATGCTTGCAACCCTCTTAATAACTACGGCTTATCCAAATTACTAGGAGAAGAAGCAATAATTAGAGTTTCACCAAAGTTCATAATCCTTAGAACTTCATGGTTATATAGCCACTATGACACTGAGAATAATTTCTTAAATAAAGTCCTTGAGTTAGCCAAAAATAAGAACTTAATTCATGGTGCTAATGATACGTTTGGTTCTCCTACATCAGTAATTACCCTTGCTGGCGTTATCAAACATATAATTGCTGAATATAGCAAAAAAAAAATCATACCTGGCCTATATCATATTTCTGATACTGGAAGAGCAACAAGGTATGATTTTATTAAAGAGGTAGTTTCCTTTTTAACTAAAAAAGATCATAAAATTGATTTAGAGCTTGTTGAGGTTGGAAGCAACTTTTTTCAATCTCATCTTAGTAGGCCACAAGATACATCTTTGTCTAACAAAAAATTTTCTGAAGTATACAATTATAATTTCAGTAACTGGAAAGATGCATTAACAAAAATTTTAAAAAAAATATGAAGGGTATAATTTTAGCTGGTGGGAATGGAACAAGGCTTCATCCTCTAACTATTTCAGTGTCTAAACAGATTCTTCCTGTCTTTGACAAGCCAATGATTTACTATCCATTGTCAACCTTAATATCAATGGGTGTTTCAGATATTTTAATAATTACAAACAAACAGAACTTACCTGTCTTTAAAACTTTGTTGGAAGACGGTAAAAAATTTGGAATCAATATTTCATATGAGTTACAGAATGCACCTAACGGAATTGCCGAAGCATTAATCATAGGCGAAGATTTTTTAAATAATGAAAATGTCGTATTGATATTAGGCGATAATATATTTATTTCAAATAATATAAACTCAGATTCAATTTCTGATTTTAATTCTGGAGCAAAGTTATTTTGTGTCGATGTTAAAAAACCTGAAAGGTATGGAGTGGTTAAATATAAAGATAACGGAACTATTGATAGTATTGTTGAAAAACCAGAAAATTTTATTTCCTCAAAAGCAGTAACTGGCCTTTATATTTATGATAAAAATGCTTCAATGCTTGCTAAATCATTAAAGCCCTCAAATAGGGGTGAACTTGAAATTACTGATTTAAATAACTTATACATATCTCAGGGCTCTATGAGAATTGATGATTTAGGCATCAATTCTTTATGGTTAGACGCAGGAACCTTCAATTCCTTAAAACAATCTGCTGAGCAGATATCCTCTCAGCAAAGCAGAAGTGGTCTGTTGCTTGGAAGTCCAGAAATTGAATCATTTAAACAAGGCTTCATAGATAAGTCTTTTATTTTAGAAAGAATTGATATGAGTCCAAAAAATGAATATTTTGATTTAATGTTAAATAACATTGAGAAATATTCTAGTTAGAACCATTTTAAATCTCTCTTTAAACACTTAAAATACTTAGATGTTACATAAAAGCAGTCTAATTTTCATAACTTTAATATTACTGAATTCTCCACATTTAATCGCTCAAGTGACCGATGATATCCTAAGAGAAGTTTTACAGGATGAGCTACAAACCAATCAAACTGATGATGAAACAGGCTACTTGTCATTTACACAAAACGAACTTAAAAATACTGTAAAACAACTTAAAACCGTTGATGATGAAATTGAAAGAGATCTATTTAGATCAAAATTATCACAAGATAGAATTGAGTTAGCATCTAAACTATGTGCAAAAGATCCGAGAGCTTGTTATTTAATAGACAAATATCAGTCCTACAAATGGTCAGAAGGTGATTTAAATAAGAAAATAGAGCTTTTTGGCTTAGATATTTTTTCCGGTTATCCAATGTCTTTCGATGTTATCGATGAGTCTTCCCTTGGCGCAAACTATGTTGTAAGAGTTGGCGACAAGTTAAGGATATTTATTTCAGGTATGAGGAATATTGATACTGAAATACAAGTACAAAATTCAGGTGATATTATTTTGCCGTCTTTTGGATCAGTAAATGTGGCAGGTTTAAGCTTAGATTTGGCTAATAAAATTGCAAATGAGTTTGTTGCCACAAAAGACATTGGGTCTCAAGTTTTCTTGTCTCTTACACAAGTCAAAACTAATCAAATCTTTGTTCTAGGAATGATAAATAATCCAGGATCTTATTTATTGAATGCTTTGGGTAGCTCTGTAAATGGAATTATATCTGCTGGGGGATTTAAAAATAATGCGTCACTGCGAAGTATTGGAGTTTTTAGAAACGGAGAATTAGTTAAAGAAATTGATTTATATGATCTATTAATTTTTGGCTCAACTAATACCGAAATTGACCTTGAATCTGGAGACGTTTTATTAGTAAATGCCCTAAAAGAAAAGATAAAGATTGAGGGCGAAGTATATAGACCTGCATTATATGAAATTAAAGACGGTGATACTTTTCAAGATGCATTGAATTTTGCTCTTGGCTTAACTCCCGATGCCAATAAAGAAAACATCTCATTAAAAAGAAAAACTGATGATGGTGATTATGAATTGATTAATCTAAATGCTAAATCTGACTTAGTGCTTAAGTCAGGTGATGAGATTATTGTGCATACAGTCAGCGGAACATTAAAAAATGTAGTTTCAATTGAAGGTGCAATTAAAAAGTCAGGCAGGTATTCATTTGGGGATGAAATAACGCTTGGAAATCTTATTAATATTAATAATGATATCCTTGATGAAACCTATCTTGGATATGCTGTTGTTAAAAGGTATGACAAACTTACAAAAGGATGGTCATACACCAGCTTTAATCTATACAACCAAGCAAAATTAGATGAAATTAAATTAAGAGACAGAGATAAAATTTTTATATTTTCAAACAACGAAATTGATTTCCTTAATTCTTCTTTCTTAAAGGATTTTATGTTTGTTCAATCAAGAATATCAATTGATGATGAAACTATCCCGTCCGGGGAATTATATTCATATGATGAAGAAAGGTTATCTTCAAGCGAATGTCTTAACTACTTTAGAAAGCAAAAAAATAATATGATTGTTAAATCAATTTTAAAAAAACTTTCAGTTTTTGGTTCATCGATTTCATCTGAGTGTACTGATCTCTTAAATAGATATTCTGAGTTAACCCCATTGCTATACACAGCCTCTATTCCTGTGATGGGCAATATTATTAATCCCGGCTTATATCCGGTATCTCCTGGTGTTAAAAGACAGGAGGTTATTGCTGCAGCAGGTGGTGCTTTATTACCGTCAACAGAGATAACA
>MDSZ01076469.1_pt1 | contig 12288 bp, 13 predicted proteins | sample 811201 | NCBI WGS metagenome assembly MDSZ01 (sample SAMN05326647, study PRJNA326480) | marine metagenome | isolation source: seawater | place: Indian Ocean: North | collected 2010
CCGGATAAATATTTAAGTTAGTTAATAGTATTCCCGTTAAGACTAAAAAAGTACTTAACCATTTAAGGTATTTGTTTATAAATTCCATTATATGTTGAATTAACCCGCGGATTTAACCTTTTTCTCAATAAATTCTGGAATTTCATCGTTTTTATCAATGAGATCTTCTTTTTGACCTTTTGGTTGAAACGCATAAAGGACGTGAAGTTTACAATAAGGGAAATCATTTTCTGGTTTTCTCCCGCAAAAATAGAAATTTTCCTCGTTTGGGTGACCAATTGGCCATTTACAAGTTTTTTCAGTGAGCTCTTCCAAAGTTTTAGGATTTTCTTTTTCGAAGTTTTTATCAAGCAAAATTGATCTAAACTTTTGTTTTCTTGATAAAGGTTGAGAGGACCTTTTGGAGGTCTTGATATTTGAAGGATTATTGCTCTGATTACCTGATGGTTGTTTCGAAGGTGCTCTGGCCTCTAAGTTTAATCTGTGAGCTTTACCAATGACAGCGTTCCTAGTGGTGTCGCCAAGCATTTCTGCAATCTGACTTGCCGTGTGACCTTTGCTCCATAAAGCTTTTAATTTTTCAACTTTTTCGTTTGTCCAGCTCATTTTCAACTTTTACTATATGTAGTAGTAATTTAAATTAATAAACATTATGTAGTATTTTAAAGTTTTTACAAATTATTAAAGTTTTTTGCTTGAGGGTAAGTGTAGTTTTGCACAGATTTTTCACAATTAAGAGTTATAAGACTATTAATGGTTGAAGTTTCAATAAAATATAAAATTGGTGTTAGAAGATTTGGTTTAATAAACTGGATAGGTTTTTATACTTTATACAAAAAAGAGGTTTTGAGATTTCTAATTGTATGGATTCAAACAATCTTTTCACCACTAATAACAACATTATTATTTTTAGCAGTCTTATCACTTGCGATTGGAAATAATAGAGAAGATATTTTAAGCGTTTCTTTTATAAGTTTTTTAGCGCCAGGGCTAATTGCAATGCAAATTATTCAGCAATCGTTTTCGCACTCATCCTCAACTTTTATGATCGGTAAAATGCAGGGAAATATCGTAGATATACTATATGCTCCTTTATCTCCCTCTGAGGTAACTGGGGCTATCATTTTATCAGCCATCACTAGAAGCTTTTTGATTATGATAATTTCAATAATCACTATCTCATTTTTTGTTGATTTAGAGGTTACAAATTATTTTTCACTTATTCTTTTCGCTTTTTTATCCTCATTCATTCTTGCCTCAGTAGGTGTTATATCAGGACTTTGGGCCGAGAAATTTGACCACATGGCTACAATCACAAATTTTATAGTGGTGCCATTATCTTTTTTGTCAGGCACTTTTTACTCAATTTCAAAATTGCCAGAGGTATTACAAACTATAAGTAAGTTAAACCCATTTTTCTATATGATCGATGGATTCAGGTATAGTTTTATAGGCGCATCGGACGGATCAATATTTTTTGGTGCAGCTTATTTAAGTTTCTTGAGTATTTTTTTATGGTTCATTGCATATTATTTATATAAAAAGGGATATAAAATAAAATCATAATAAAATGAGCTCATTATTAAATATATATAATAGAAAAAAAATTTCTTTTATTAAAGGTAACGGAAGTTATTTGTATGCATCCAATGGTCAAAAATATTTAGATTTTGTGCAAGGTATAGCTGTGAACTGTTTAGGTCATGCTAATAAATATCTTATTAGATCTATAAGCAAACAGTCAAAAAAACTGTGGCATGTTTCTAATGTTTTTACAATACCTGAGCAAGAGAAATTAGCCAAGAGATTAGCAAGTAAAACTTTCGCAGAGTATGTAGTTTTTCAAAATTCAGGTGCGGAAGCAACTGAGGTAGCTATAAAAATGGCCAGAAGATATTTTTTTAAAATGGGAAAACCAAATAAAAATAGAATTCTTTGCATAAATAATAGTTTTCATGGAAGAACTATGGCAACTATCTACGCTAGCAATAGTAAAAAAATGACAGAGGGATTTGGTCCAAAAGTTGGAGGCTTTGACCATTTTAATTTTGGAAATCATAAACAGTTAGAAAAAAAAATAAATAAAAATACAGCGGCTATTATGGTTGAAACAATCATGGGAGAAGGGGGGATAAAAGTTATCCCGGACTTTTGTTTAAGAGGATTAAGAAAACTTTGTAACAAGAAAAAGATTCTTCTTATACTTGACGAGGTTCAATGTGGCATTGGAAGAACTGGAAAATTCTTTGCTTTTGAATATGCAAAAATCAAACCTGATATTGTGCCAATTGCAAAAGGAATAGGTGGTGGTTTTCCAATTGGTGCTTGTTTAGCAAACTCTAAAGTTGCCTCAAAAATGGGACCCGGCTCTCATGGAACAACTTTTGGCGGCAATCCACTTGCGATGAGCGTGGGAAACGCGGTGCTTGATGTTTTGTTTAAAAAAAATTTTTTAACTAATGTGAGAAAAAACGGGAAATACTTTCACTCTCAACTTAAATTATTACAACAAACTTATCCTAATATCATTGAAGAAATAAGAGGCGTTGGGCTTTTAATCGGAATGAAGCTTAGAGTGAACCAGTCAAAATTTATTGAAAATTTGATGAAGAACAAATTATTGACGGTTAAGGCTGCTGAAAATGTTGTGAGAATTCTGCCCCCTTTAAATGTAAAAAAAAGCGAAATAGATCAGGCAGTGACAATTATAAATAAAGTATGTAAAACTTTTAAATGAAAAACTTTTTAAACATTTCTGATTTAGACTCAAATGAACTGAGAGAAATTCTTGATGAAGCTAAAAAAAGAAAATCAAATAGAATAAATTTAAATAAATCAGCTTTTGATCAAGATAAGCCCATGGAGGGAAAGTCAATGATTATGATATTTGAAAAACCATCGACCAGAACAAGAATTTCTTTTGATATTGCGGTAAAACAATTAGGCGGCACTTCGATTATCCTGAACCCAGATGGAATACATTATGGAAAAGGTGATGAGACATTGAAAGATACTGCAAAAGTATTATCCGAGTACGGAGACATTATAATGATTAGAACATCATCTCATAAAAACCTTGAGGAATTTTCAAGAAATTTAAGTATCCCTCTAATAAATGGTCTTTCTAATGAAAGTCATCCATGTCAAGTAATTTCAGATATTCTCACATACGAAGAATTAAAAGGCAAAATTAACAAAGGGACCTTAGCATGGATTGGAGATGGAAATAACAACATGTGTAATTCTTTTATTGAAGCTTCGGCAAAATTTAATTTTAAGTTAAATATCGGCTGCCCCAAAAAATATAGTCCAGGGCAAAAAATTTTAAAATGGGCAAAAAATAATAATGCAAATATAATGGTAACAAAAGATCCTAAGGAGGCGATCAAGGAAGCTGATTGTGTTATGACAGATAAATGGGTTTCGATGAACGATAAAGTTAACAAAAAGGAAAAAAAAAAATCACTTAAGAATTATCAGGTAAATGATAAATTGATGAAACTTGCCAAACCAGAAGCTTTATTTATGCATTGTTTGCCAGTTGGAAGAGGTGAAGAAGTTACTGACGAAGTTATAGACGGGAAAAACTCCGCGGTTTGGAAACAAGCAGCAAATAGAGTGCACGCTCAAAAAAGTATAATTAATTGGTGTTTAGATTAAGGAAGAGGTAAAGGGTTTTCGCTTTTTGAATTCATGTATAAAATAACCGAAGCTCGATCTTTCTCTTTTCTCAAACCTGCGAAAGCCATTTTAGTTCCTTTTATATAAGCTTGTGGCTTAATTAGATACGCATTCATTTCTTTAAATGACCATTCTTTTCCATAATCGATCATGGCTTTAGAATATTTATAATCAGAAATAGCCGCGGCTTGTCTGCCTATAACTCCCCATAAATTTGGACCTATTTTATTTTTTCCGTCTGCCGCAATCATATGGCAAGCACTACACTTCTTGAAAACATTTTCTCCATGTGCAATATCACCTAATGCTAATAGAGCTTTAATATCCACTTCTTTAACAACAACCTCACTCTTTGAGGTACTCACATTTTCTGTTTTCAATTCTAAACCTTCAACTTTGTAGGCAGATACCTTAGGCTTTTCAACATGAAACAGAACATCTGCAAACTTACCAATACCAATGATTATTAAGGCTGTTAGAAGCACTGCCGCAATGATTTTATTTATTTCAAAACTATCCATATTTTTGATAAAACTGCTTATAAAGATATAACACGAGTTTTAAAAAAAAAACTTATTAATTAATTGTTATATTTGCGTCTTTGAGCCGCATAAATATGAATGAAATAGCAATAATTATCCCCTCCAGGCTTTCAGCAAGAAGACTACCCAAAAAACCTTTGAAAAAGATTGCTGGCAAGGAAATGATTGTCCACGTGTATCAGGCAGCTAAGCGCAGTAAAACCAAAAATGTCATAGTTGCAACGCCAGATAAAGAAATTTTTAGATTAGTAAAAAGTGTAGGTGGGGACGCAATTATTACTCAAAATAATCATAAAACTGGCACGGATAGAATTTTTGAAGTTTATAAAAACAAATTAAAAAAAAAACCAAAAATTATTATTAATCTGCAAGGCGATATGCCAAATATAAAAGCAAGTGTAATAAAAAAATTAATTAATTATATGAAAAAATCTAAATGTGATATTGGTACTTTAGCGAGTAAATTGAATGTTAGAAATGAGCAAAAAAACCCAAATGTAGTTAAAGTTTTGACGAGTAAAAATATTAAAAAAAAAGGTTTTGCGCAGGCTAATGATTTTTTCCGACTTTCTAAAAAAACGCATAAATTTATTTATCATCATATAGGGATTTACGCATTTAGAAGCAAATCTTTAGAAAAGTTTATTAAACTAAAAAGATCTAAACTGGAGAAAGAAAGAAATTTAGAGCAATTAAGAGCCCTTGAAAATGGTATGAAAATTGATGTAGGTTATGTTAATAATTCTCCTTTAAGTATCGACACAAAAAATGATTATTTAAAAGTAAAAAGGTTAATGGAAAAATGAAAAAAAATATTGTTGCAATTCAAGGTGAACTTGGAGCTTATTCTCATATTGCTGCTAATGAAGTGTTTAAAGATTGCGAAATAAAAACATGCTCCAGCTTTGAAGAAGTTTTTAGAGCCGCGTTTGACGATGACAAGATTAAAATTATTATACCTTTAGAAAACTCTTTAGCTGGAAGAGTAGCAGATATTCATTATCTTTTACCAAAATATAAACTTCAAATTCATGGCGAACATTTTCAAAAAGTTGAGCATAATTTAATTTCAAAAAAAAATGCTGAATTAAAAGATATAAAATTTGTTAGAAGTCACTCACAAGCTATTGGTCAATGTCAAGAGATTATAAACAAGTATAAATTTAAAACTATTGTCTCTGCTGATACAGCAGGCTCAGCAAAAGATTTAGCAAAAAGCAATGATACTTCCATTGCTGCTATCGCATCAGAACTATCTGCAAAAATTTATGATTTAAAAATTTTAAAAAAAAATATTGAAGATGAACAAGGAAATGTAACACGATTTTTAATTATGGGAAAAAATGTACAACAACCTGAGTACATTAAAAATAAAAAATTTATAACAAGCTGTGTTTTTAGACTTAAGAGTGAACCGTCAGCTCTCTACAAATGCCTTGGAGGTTTTGCTACAAATAATATAAACCTTACAAAACTAGAGAGTTTTTCTGTTAAAAATACTTTCGACCAAACTAATTTTTATTTAGATTTTGAAGGTCATTTAGATTTTAAGCCAGTTCAAAAAGCTATGGAGGAACTTGGCTTTCATACGGTGAATTTAGACATACTGGGCGTCTATGAGGCCTCAAAATTCAGAGAAATTTAGTCCACAAATTAAGAATCTACTCTTGTGGTATTTAATTTTATCTTGGTATAATCATATTGAGGTTGGCATCAGGTGGATGTTTCATTAACCCGGTCAGGTCTGAAAAGAAGCAGCCGTATTGAAAATTATTCAGGTTGTTGCCTGCCTCTGAATAAAATGATTAATAATAAAATATTAGCTTTAAAGTATAGACCTCAGGAATTTAAAGATTTGATTGGTCAAGAAGTTATTACGCAAACTATTCTTAACGCAATTAAAATTAATAAAACCCCCAATGCATATTTATTAACTGGAATAAGAGGTGTTGGAAAAACTACTACGGCTAGACTAATAGCTAAAGCCTTAAACTGTTTAAAAGATAAAAATATAAAATGCTCGCCGGAAAAATTTTGTGACTCCTGTAAAGAAATATCAAACTCAAATCACATCGACATCTTAGAAATGGACGCGGCATCTAAAACAGGAATAGACGATATAAGAGAATTAATAGAGAATGCTAAATACAGTCCCACAAGCGCAAAATACAAAATTTTTATAATTGATGAAGTTCATATGTTATCCAAACAAGCTTTTAATGGTCTTCTTAAAACTTTAGAGGAGCCGCCACCTAAATTAAAATTTATTTTGGCAACGACTGAGGTAAAAAAAATCCCCGTGACTATTTTATCAAGATGTCAGAGGTTTGATTTAAAAAGAGTAAAAGCCGAAAGCTTATTTTCACATCTAAAAAATATATCAAAAAAAGAAGCTGGCAAAATATCAGACAAAGCTATTCAATTAATTGTTAAAGCAGCAGAAGGCTCAGTGAGAGATGCGGTTTCATTATTGGATAGAGCTCTAGTCTCAGATTTCGGAGATAAAAATAAAGAAATTCAAGATCAAGATATTAGAGAAATGTTAGGATTGGCAGATAAAGGAAAAATTTTGTTACTTTTAAGTGAAATTTTAAAGGGGAATGAGAGAGATGCGCTAAAGATTACAAGAGAATTAATCGATCTTGGTTTGGATGTAAAACTTTTTTTAAATGATATTTTAGAGTTGTTGTACTTACTAAATAGAAAAATTAGCCTTGGAACAATAGAAAAGGATTTAATAATTTCTGATAAAGAGATAGAATTTATAAATCATCACGCTAATGACCTAGATGTTCAAGATATAAATTTATTTTGGCATTTAACGCTAAAAACACTAAATGATTTGAATATAATTGAAAATGAAAACTTAACCTTAGAAATGTATGTTATGCAGCTAACGCACTTAAAAAGTATTGACGAAAGGGATGCTATTTTTACTTCAGAATTCATTAAAGAACCAAATTTAAAGGTTAAAGAGGAGATACCGATAAAAAAAAGAATTCTTGAAAATGAAAAAATTTCTGATGAAAAAAAAACCACTAATCAGCTTAAAAATATTGATCAGGTAAAAGAAGAGAAAATTGTTTTAGCGGCAAAGCTTAAAGATGAAACCTCAATAAATAATATTAAAAATTTAAGAGATTTAATCGTTTTATCAGATAAAGATAAAGAAATTGAATTAAAGTTTGACCTGGAGAGAAATGTGAAACTCATAAGTTTTAGGAAAGGTAAAATTGATATAAGCTTTAATGAAAAGCTTAATAAAAATTTTGTCAAGCTTCTTACAGAAAAATTATTTAAATGGACTGGCGAAAGATGGATAATTTCACTAAGTAAAAATCCTGGTGAAAGCACAGTTTATGAAAAGGAGCTGGAGAAGAAAAAAGAAATTATTCATTCCGTAAAAGATGGTGAAGAGGTAAAAAAAATATTGAAAGCATTTCCAGATGCACAAATAACAGATGTAACAGAGGAAGAAGATGCCTAATTTTAATGAAATGCTTGAAAAGGCGAAAGAACTCCAAGAAAAAATGAAAAAAGCACAAGAAAGCATAAAAAAAATTGAGGTAGAGGGAAAAGCAGGAGGAGATTTAGTAACAGTTGTTCTAACAGGTGACTATGAAATCAAATCAATTTTTGTTAGCGATGCCGCAAAAAAAGAAAGTCAAGAAATTATAAACGATTTAATTAAAGCCGCTTTTAATAATGCAAAAGAAAATTTAAAGAGAAAGTCAGCCGAAGAAATTTCGAAAACCACTGGAGGATTAAATTTTCCTTCTGATTTCAAAATGCCTTTTTGATGATAAACGCACTTCCAGAAATAGAAGAATTAATAAAACAAATTTCAAGACTTCCAGGACTTGGACCTAAGTCAGCTAAAAGGATCGTTTTAAAATTAATCAATAACAAAGACAGTATAATTAAACCTTTAGCTCAATCTTTATCTAAAGTTTATAAGAATATCGTTAGGTGTACTAATTGCGGAAATTTAAAAATAATTAACGAAAAGTGTATTTGTGAAAAAGATTATAATTATGACAAAATTTGTGTTGTTGAAAATCTGGCAGACATGTGGGTCATAGAATCTGCAAATATCTTTAAAGGTCACTACCATATTTTAGGTGGTACTTTAAATTCTAATGAAAATTATGAACAAAAAAATCTTTTAGTAAGCTCTCTAATAAGCAGAATTAAGAAGAATAACCTCAGGGAAGTGATTATAGCAACAAGCGCAACAATTGAAGGTCAAACTACCGCTCATTATATCGAAGATACAATTAAAAATAATAAGATTAAAATAACAAAATTAGCCCAAGGATTACCTGTTGGCGGTGAAATAGAACAACTTGATGATGGAACACTTTTTTCTGCTTTCAAGAATAGAATACCAGTAACCAATAACAAATAAAAATTTGGAGAGGTGGCCGAGTGGTTGAAGGCGCACGCTTGGAAAGCGTGTAAACGGGAAACCGTTTCGAGGGTTCGAATCCCTCTCTCTCCGCCATTTGTTATCTAATGTATCTAATCGTTTTTAGAGTAATTTTTACCAAGATATTTAATATTTTTGAAAAAAAGGAATTATTAATTTTTTTACGAGCCTCGTCAAACCTAATTATTTTTCTGTGATTTTTTTCAATAAAGGTTTCAAATTTTTTAAACATAATTTCATCCCAATAATTAATATGAATTTGTGAACTTTGTATGCCAAAAGGGAGGAAAATTTCTTTATAAAATAACTGAGGAAAAAAAACTAAATTTTTTTCAAAATAAGGAAAAAGACCATATCCATCAATTATATATTTAATACCGTTATCATGTAAGGCTTTGAAGGTTGTAGTGTCGTAAGTATGATTTGGAGCAAAAAAAGTTTGAATTTCTAAACCTTCATTTTTAAATTTTAATAAACCTTTTTTAATCTTTTCAAACTGTAAATCATAACTAAGTCCAAAAAATTCTGATTTTCCTCCATACCCAAAAAAATCTTTTTTGTTTGTCGAAACACTGTAGTTGTGGGAATAACCATGCATTGCAATTTCCCACCCTTTGTCCTTCCAATTTCTCACTTTATTCCAAAAATCATTCTTAATTGGATAATTTAATAGCTCTTGATCTTTATTGTTCGGAATTATGCCAAGAATAGGTTTGATGTTGTATTTATCAAATAAAATTTCACATTTATCCATTAATTCCCAATTTTGATTTTCAGCCACATCATCTAAACGGACAATAAATCCAGTATAATTTGCAATGTATTTTTTAATGGAGACGAACATATTTTTAAGTTAAATCTTATTTTAGATATTATGATGAAATTTTCCACACAAAAATTATTTTATTACTAATATGAATATAAAAATTGGTGATTATAAGTATAGTACATTAAATCAAAAAAAATTTTCTTATATTTCAAAGGATTTTAATCCCATTCATTTTGATAAACTCGAAGCCAGAAAACTTTTATTTGGAAAAGAGATTGTTCACGGTATAAATATTTTGTTAACTGGCTTGAATTTTTTATACAGAAAAAAAGATATTAGAAGAGCTTTGAGAATCGAGTGTAATTTTTTTGAACCATTATTTTTAGAGCAAAAAGTAGATTTTTTCTTATCATTTAAATCAAAAAACAGGATAGAAATTTCAGTAAAACACAAAAAGAATATTTTATGTAAATTTATTATTTATTTTAATTCTAATTATAAAGCAGTATCTGAAAATTCTAATCAATCTATTTTTGTGAAGAAAATTGAAAGAGTTAAAATCAAAAAGTTATATGATAATAATTGTTTGATACATAAGAAAAATAGAAACTTTAAAGTAAATTCTAAAAATTTTAATTTTGGGTTTAACTTTCCGAATTTAAAATCAAAATTCAATTTAGCCGAGATTAAAGAAATTTTATGCTTATCTTATTTTGTAGGGATGATTTGTCCTGGTAAAAATTCATTAATATCTAAGATTGAAATAAATTTTCAGCCTAATTTTGATTCTAAGAAAAATAACCACAAATATTTAAATTTTAGATTGATGAGATTCTTGAAAGCTTTTAATCAACTTAATCTTAATTTTAATGGGAAAATTAATGGAAATATTTTAGCTTATAAATATACATCACCAAACAAATATAATTTTAAAGACCTTAAAAAATTTTCATCAATTAAATTAACCGACACACTTAAGAAAAAAAAATCATTAGTTTTAGGCGGATCTAGAGGTTTAGGAGAAATAACAAGTAAATTTTTAATTTTACAGAAGTGTATGACTTATGTTTCTTACAATGTGGGTATAAAAGATATTGAAAAAATAAAAAAACAGATTGATCAAAAATATAGTCCTTTCTTGAAATTTTTGAAATTAGATATTTTTGATAAAAAAATTGAAAAAATAATAGATAAGTATAAAAATATAGATTACCTTTTTTATTTCGCATCACCTAAAATTTTAGGCACATCTAATGGAAAATTCAGCAAAAGTATGTTTAAAGAATATATAAAATTTTATTTGCATTCCTTCAAAAAAATTTGTGCAATTTTGAATAAAACTTCAAAAAAAAATATTAAAGTTTTTTATCCTTCGACTATTTTTATAAGTAATAAAAATCAAAATTTTCAAGAATATGTGTTAGCAAAAAGACTAGCTGAGAATGAACTTACAAAATTTCAAAAAAAACTAAAAAAAATAAAAATAATTATTTATAGGTTACCAGAAATGAATACTGAACAAAATTCAAAAATTATAGGAAAAAATGATATCAATAATTTTGATATTTTAATTCCTTTGATTAAAAAATTTATAATTAAATGATTAAAATAAGAAAAATAAAAAAAAAAGATTTTAAAAATGTAAAAAAATTATTTTTAAGAAACAAGTTAAATTTTTTAAGTTTAGATGAATGGAATAATATGTGGTCTAATCCTCATTTTGTATCAAAAAAAAATTGGGCGCTGGGGTGGGTTGCATTTTACAAAAATAATTTAGTAGGACACATAGGGAATACTCCCAGAGTGTACTCTTTGAAAAATAAGAAAATTATATGTTCAAATATTAATAGTTGGGTTGTTGATAAAAAACATAGGTATCTATCAGTGATATTATTCAAAAAATTATCAGAGGAAAAAGCTGATTTTCAGTTAAGCTCAACTACAAGTACACAAGCTGCATTAATATTTAAAAAATTTGGTATTGATGAAATCCCAAACCCAAGATTAAAAAAAAATTTACTTATTATCTTTAATTTTGAAAAGGTAATAAAATTATACTCTAAGACTAAAAATTATTTTTTATCTTCAACGATAAAATTTTTTAAACCTGCAATTTTAAATTTTTTTAGAAATAGAACTAATATATGGGCAAATAAATCGACACAATACGATATAATTAAGCTCATCAAATTTGATAAAAGATTTGATAAATTTTGGGATAATTATAAAAAGCAAAACAGAAGCAAGTTAATCTTAGAAAGAAGCTCAAAATGGCAAAATTGGTTATTAAAATATTCTATTAAAAAAGGAAAGATTAGTATTTTTACCTGCCAAAGAAAGAACACTATATTAGGTTATTCTATTGTAAAGATTGTAGATAAAAAAAAATATAAATATGCAAGGCTTTTGGATTTGATAGTTTTAAATAATAATAAAAATATTATTAATGACTTAATTGTTAAAGGCCTTACCTTTGCAAAGATAAAAAAATGTGTTTTTTTTGAATTTAGATATTCATCTAAAAGAGTGCTCAAAGAACTAAAAAAATACCGCCCTTATTTGTATAGATTGAAAAATAATGACTTTTATTACAGTTCAAATAAATCATTAAAAAATAAATTTAAATCAAATGCTGAAATTTTTGAGCCTTCTAATTTAGATGGAGATATAGTAAACACACTAAATAATTTATAAATGAATCCAGAAAATTTGATCAAATATGCGGTTGAAAGAGTTAATGAACAACTCCCTAATAAAAAAAAAATAGTATACAAAAAAAACTTACATATTTTTGGTCCAAAAAGTGAATTAGACTCATTGTCAATAGTAAATTTGTTTGTTGAAATAGAAAATCAATATAAAAAAAA
>MDSZ01111633.1_pt1 | contig 12287 bp, 12 predicted proteins | sample 811201 | NCBI WGS metagenome assembly MDSZ01 (sample SAMN05326647, study PRJNA326480) | marine metagenome | isolation source: seawater | place: Indian Ocean: North | collected 2010
CCCACATTATTTAAAAAATGTAGGTAATGTACCACAAAATAATCCAGATGGAGAACATCGTTATTATGACCCTAAGATATCAAAAAAGAAAAAGAAAAAAAATGAAGACGTAGTACCATCACCAAGTCGTAAGATGGTAAAGAAAATGAAAAAGAAAGGTAACACCTCAGTTCCTTATGGTAGCGGATATAAAAAAGTAAGTGAAGCAAATGCCGTAAAGGGAAGTAAAGTATCAAAATTTATTACAGGTCATAATCTTACTATGAAAGGTAAGAAATATAAAGAAATAGAATTTGAAACATTAGGTGTTGATAATAGTTCAAAGATGGTTAAGTTAAGAATTCTATCACCTAAGAATTTATTTGGTGTGGAAACACCTGTAAAATTTTCAACATTGAGAAGAGGACCTTTTACAAAAACCGATACTGGTAAAAAAAGAAATGAAAATGTAGAAAAAACACTTGACTTATATAGTGAAAATGATGTATATTTAGGTATAGAAAATGGGGATAATATGTCCATTACCGAACAAAAAATTAAAAAAGTTGTTGGTATCTATGGTGGTAGATATCAACCATTTGGCCCACATCATTTAAAAACTTACAAGTGGTTAAAATCAAAAGTAGATGATGCATATATCACTACATCAGATATAAAACAACCACCACGACATCCAATGAACTATAAAGAGAAAGTTCGACATATGGTAAAAATGGGTGTTCCAGCAAATCGTATTATAAAGGAAAAAGTTCCATTAAAAGCACAAAATGTTTTAAAAAAATATGACCCGAATACCACTGCAGTGATATACATTTTTGGTGAAAAGGATGCAGGAAGATTAGGTGGTGGTAAAAAGAAAAGTGGTGGTTTATCATATTTTCAAGATTATAATAAAAATAAAAACAATCTCAAAGGATATGAAGAACACGGATATTTTATGACCGCACCACATACAAGTATTAGTGTTGCAGGAATGGAAGTATCTGGTACAACGATGAGAAAGATATTAGGTTCACCTAAAATAAAAGATGAGGATAGACCAAAAGTTTTTAAAAAACTATTTGGATATTATGATAAAGGTGTGTATAATATGATGGTAAATAAATTTAAAAAGTTATTTGAATTTTTTAATCAACCATCAGTAAAAAAATTAGTAAAAGAGGTAAGTGCATTTGGAAATCATTTTAATGCTGGAGATTTATCTGATGAGGGATTATATGATTTTTTCAATTCATTTGGTGATTACAAACGAACTTCAAAAAGACATGCAGACATTATAGGTTACGAAGTTGTGGGTGACATTTTAGATGATACTGCAAGAGACCCAGGTTTTGATTATACTTATGAGGCAGATAGGGTTGATACAGTAACATTTGGTAGGACAGTTAATCAAAACCGCAGTAATACTGATAGTGTAGCAAACCCATTTCCAAAATATAGAAAACATATGAAATCTATAATTGATAAAATGGGGTGGGAGATTGTAAAGTTTTTTGGTAAGAAAACTGTTAAAGTAAATGATTCACCTACATTTGATATGAAAACATCTACACAAGGTGTTGATAAAGTTAAAAAGATTCAAGAAAGTTATTTAAAAGATACAAAGGAGTTATTATTAATGGGAGGAGCCTATGGACACATGAGTCATCCATTTGATGACAATAATCTTACATTTTCAGATTTGAAACAGATAATTATTAATGGGTTAGGAGGAAAGTTAGATAGAGAAGATGGTGTTACAGAGAAACTTGATGGGCAAAATTTAATGGTAAGTTGGATTGATGGGAAGTTAAAAGCTGCTCGTAATAAAGGACATTTAAAAAATAGAGGTGAAACTGCACCTGATACAAATGGTATAAAAGCTATTTTTAGTGGTAGAGGAAATATAGAAAAAGCTTTTGTAGGTGCAATGAAAGATTTAGAAAAATCAATAGGTAAGTTGTCAGAAAAACAAAAAGAAAAAATATTTGGTAACGGTACTAAGTGGATGAATTTAGAGGTTATGTATCCAGCAACTGCAAATGTAATTGATTACGATGTTGCAGAAATAGTATTTCATGGTTCGTTAGAATATAATGATACTGGTAAACCAATTGGTCAACCCAAAGACAGTGCTAGAATGTTACAAGGAATGATTAAACAAGTAAATGCTAATGTTCAAAAAAACTACACAATATCAAAACCTAACTTTCTAACAGTACCAAAAACTCAAGATTTTGGTAAAAAGAAAAATTACTTTTTAAATAAATTAAAAAAACTACAGGCTGAATTTGCATTGAAAGATAGTAATAGATTGGGTGAATATCATGAGGCATTTTGGAGAGAATATGTTTACAATGCTGCAAAACAACATAATGTGAGTTTGAAATCAGACCAACTTGTAAAACTGGTAAACAGATGGGCATTTTTTGATAAGAGTTATAAAATACCTGATATTAAAAAAGATTTTGAAAATAATCCAAAATTTGTTGATTGGGTAGTTTCTACAGATAAACAAGACCATCAAAGAATGTTCAAAGATAATATAAAACCATTTGAAATATTATTTTTTGAAGTTGGTGCTGAGATACTTAAAAACATTAGTGGTTTTATTGCAGTATCACCAAATAAAGCAGTACAAAAAATTAGAAAAGAGGTTATAAGTGCTTTAAATCAATTAAAAACACCAGATAAAATAGAAAAATTAAAAAAATTAAAAATACAAATAGAAAAACTCGAGGCAATAGGTGGACTAAGTGCAATAGTACCAAGTGAGGGTATTGTGTTTAAGTATAAAGGTAATGTGTATAAATTCACAGGTGCTTTTGCTCCTATAAATCAGATACTCGGTAGTTTAAAATTTGGATAGGAGTTATAATGCCAAACTATAGTAAAGAACAAGATAGACAAAACAAAGCTCTTGAAGATTTAATGGCAGGTCGTGAACATACAAAAGATTATGTTCAAGTAGGATACGAGGGTAAATCAGAAGACCTTGGCGGTAAAACAAGAGAATCACGATTATCTAAAATAATGCAATCAGTTAGAATGCCATTATTTTGCCCATCTTGTAAAAAGACAATGAAGAAAAGATTGGATAGAAAATTTTGGAACATGGCAAATCATTGTATGGATTGTCATATTGATATGGAAAATAAACTTAGGATAAGTGGTGAGTATGAAATTTATGCTAAGAAAAAAATTAATGAAAATAAAAAAGCATATCTAAAAGATTTAAAACAAACCATCGATGAGTATGAAGAAACGGGTGGAAAAGCAGAATACTTTAATTCGGTGGGAGTTCAAGAAGTAGAACTTGAAAAGGAACAATGGCAAATGGGTGAGGCAGAGTTCGATAAACTTATTCAAGAAGCAAGAGACTATATAACAAACTTAGAAAAGGCAATAGATGAAGAATCAAAAGAACTTGATACTACCCGAATCAGTAGTGATTGAATTGATGGCATTAACATCTCGATTGGGTGAGATAGCAATGGATTATAATAGAAAAATAGGTGGTAAAGAAACAGATGATTTACTTAGATTATATACTGGTATAGTAAGAAAATTAATGAATCTTGAACATCAAGATATTAATAATAAACAATCATTTACATTTGATGAGATGTTAAATTCTGTAGGTGTAAAACGAGGAGATAATAATGGGAATAATTGATTTCATAATAAATCTATTTTTTGGTGGAAAGAAAAAAGAAGAAATCAAAAAACTTGATAAAGCTATTGATAAAAAAAATGATGAAGTGAAGGTACTTGAAAAGGAAGTTGTAAAACTTCAAGAGGAAAAAAAAGTAAATAAAAAAGAAGTTGCTAACCTCAAACGAAAAGTTACCAACACTAAAAAACAAATAGCAAAAGCTCAAGAAGTATCTGATATACAAGATGTTGATGAGGCATTAAAGTATTTAAAAAAGTTTAGTAAAAAATAATGAGGTTTAGTATGAAAATATTAAAATATTTTTTAATAATCTTTTTTGCTATATCTATGGTTAGAAGTCAAAAAATGGTAAGTATACCTGAATCAGAAGTTATTACTTGGGCACAAAATTTACAAAGATTAGAGAAAGCAGATAGTAGTAATCAAATCATAATAAGTGATTTGGAGTTAATAGTACAAAAACTTGAAGAAAACTCTTATAAAGATTCTATCATTATTGATAAAACATCACTACAAATTCAATTATTAAAAGATACAAACGAACTTTTAGAGAAAAAAGTAAAACTTGTAAAACCAAAATGGTATGAAAACAAATGGATATGGTTTGTATATGGTGTGGGTTCTACTGCAATATCAGTAAATTTAGCAGGACAGTTAGTTAATTAATGGCTACTCAAATAAAAGAAGTAATTAAACAAGAGTATATAAAAAGTGCTAAAGACCCTGTCTACTTTTTAAAAAAGTATTGTATGATTCAACATCCGATTAAGGGTAAGATTCCATTTAGTTTGTATGATTTTCAAGAAAAAACAATCCAAGAATTTAACAAAGAACGATTTAACATTATATTAAAAGCTCGTCAGTTAGGTATTAGTACTCTAACTGCAGGTTATTCTTTGTGGTTAATGACATTTCATCAAGACAAAAACATATTGGTAATTGCAACAAAACAAGATACAGCTAAAAATCTTGTTACTAAGGTACGAGTAATGCATGCCAACTTACCCTCTTGGTTAAAACAAAAGTGTACTGAGGATAATAAATTATCATTACGATATGTAAATGGTTCACAAATAAAAGCAAGTGCAAGTGGACCAGAAGCTGCTCGTTCTGAAGCATTATCATTGTTAGTTTTGGATGAAGCTGCATTTATCGATAAGATAGATGATATATGGACTGCATCACAACAAACACTTACAACAGGTGGTAGTTGTATTGCACTGTCCACACCTAATGGTGTAGGTAATTGGTTCCATCAAACTTGGGTACAAGCAGAAGAGGGTAGAGGAATGTTCAATGATATCAAACTTCATTGGACTGTACATCCTGATAGAAGTCAAACTTGGAGAGATGAACAAGATGAACTATTAGGCATACAAGGTGCGGCACAAGAATGTGATTGTGATTTTATTACCTCTGGTACGACAGTAATTGATGGTGTTGTTTTAGAAAATTGTAGAAAAAAATATGGTAAAGACCCATTAGAAAAAAGAGGAATAGATGGTAACATTTGGATATGGGAACCACCTAATTATACTCGTGATTATATTGTATGTGCAGATGTGGGTAGAGGAGATTCACAAGATTTTAGTGCATTTCATGTGATAGATGTAGAGAGTGTTGAACAAGTAGCAGAATACAAGGGTAGGATGAGTACTAAAGATTTTGGTAATATGTTAGTCAGTATTTCAACGGAATATAACGATGCCTTACTAATTATAGAAAACAATAATATTGGTTGGGCAACAATACAACAAGTAATAGATAGGGATTATCCTAATTTATTTTATACGAGTAAAGATTTACAGTATATTGATATTGCACATCAAATGACTAATAAGTATAGAAGTCAAGAAAAAAATATGGTGGCTGGATTTACAACCACTATGAAAACTCGACCTTTGATTATTGCAAAGTTAGAAGAATTTTTTAGAGAAGATGCAGTTGTTGTTAGAAGTGGTAGATTGATTGATGAATTATTTACCTTTATTTATAACAATAATAGAGCAGAAGCAATGAGTGGGTATAATGATGATTTAGTTATGTCATTTGCCATAGGTTTGTGGGTTCGTGATACAGCATTAAGATTACGAACTGAGGGGATTGAATTGACAAAAAAAACTTTAAGTAGAATGCAAGACATTGATGGTCTGTATACACCAGAAGAGAATCGTAATGATTCTTGGCAAATGGAAATAAATAAGAAAAAAGAGTCTTTAGAATGGCTCTTATAGTGAGGTAAAAAATGGCCGATAAAACATTATTTGGTAGATTAAAACGATTATTCAGTACAAATGTAATTGTAAGAAATGTAGGTGGTAAAAAACTTAAAATTGCAGATACTGAACAATTACAAGCTACTACAAAATCCCACCTTGTAGATAGATACTCTAAATTACATAGTGGTTTAGAATTAGTAAATAGTGGGTACTCATCTTATGCACAATTACAAGCAGCAAGAAATGGTTTATTTAAAGACTATGAATCTATGGAAAGTGATTCTATAATTGCATCTGCATTAGATATTTACTCGGATGAATGTACAATGAAAAATCCATATGGTGAAGTTTTAGAAATTCAAAGTGATAATAAACAAGTAAAGGAAATATTACATAATCTTTTTTATGACATTATGAATATTGAATTTAACCTTTGGCCTTGGACTCGTAACCTATGTAAATATGGTGATTTCTTTTTATTCTTGGATGTTAAGGATAAATATGGTGTTACTAATGTAGTTCCAATATCACCCTATGAATTAATTCGTTCAGAAGGAGAAGAACCAGAAAATCCGTACTATGTAAAATTTTATTTAGATGCAGTTGAACAACAACATCCATATTTTGCACGGTCTTCTAATCAAAATAAAATTGAATTTGAAAACTTTCAAATTGCACATTTTAGATTGGCAAGTGATAGTAATCTTTTACCTTATGGTAAGAGTATGTTAGAAAGTGCTCGTAAAGTTTGGAAACAAATAACTCTTATGGAAGATGCTATGTTGATACATAGAATTATGAGAGCACCTGAAAAGAGAGTTTTTAAAATTGATATCGGAAATATACCACCAAATGAAGTTGATAACTATATGCAACGAATCATCAATAAGATGAAGAAAGTACCATTTATGGATGATACTACTGGTGATTATAATTTGAAGTTCAATATACAGAATTTAACAGAAGATTTCTTTATGCCAGTCAGAGGTGGTGATAGTGGAACACAGATAGAATCATTACCTGGTATGCAATATGAAACTACAGAGGATATTGAGTATCTAAAAAATCGTTTATTAGCAGCACTTCATGTTCCAAAAGCATTTCTTGGGTATGAAGAGGGATTGGGTAGTAAAGCAACACTAGCTGCAGAAGATGTAAGGTTTGCAAGAACAATTGAACGAGTACAGCGGATATTGGTTAGTGAGTTGACTAAAGTTGCAGTTGTACATCTATATTCACAAGGGTATAGTGATGCAGAACTTGTTAATTTTGAATTAAAACTTACAAATCCATCTACAATATACGAACAAGAAAAGTTAGAATTATGGGGTAACAAAGTAAATATTGCACGCGATATGAAAGATGCTAATTTAATGAGTACTGAGTGGGTTTATAAAAACATATTTAATTTTTCTGATGATGAAATTAAAAAAATAGATGATGAAATAGTTCATGACCAAAAAACAAAGTTTAGGTATTCACAGATTGAAATGGAAGGTAATGACCCAGCAAAAACTGGTTCATCACAAGGAACCCCATCTGATTTAGCTATGGGTAGAACTGGTCACGAGTTAGATGATGAGGGTGGTGCACCAGAAGGTGGATTTGAAGGTGCAGGACGACCAAAGGAAGTATCAAAATACGGCAAGGATGGTAGTGCAAGAGGTAGAGACCCACTTGGTAGACCAAAAATACCTATTGCATTGGCACATTATGATGGTTTAAAAAAATCATTTGGTAATAAAGCCAAAGAAATATTAAAAGAAACTATGGATAGTGATGAGATATCTACAGAATACCAAGATTTCAAGAAGGATAAATAGTCAATTATTTGAAGTTTTTATATTTATATATGAATGAATTTACTAAAATACGGAGTGTTTGATGTCAAAAGTTAAAAAGCACAATAAAATTAAAAATACGGGCCTATTGTTTGAGTTACTAACTCGACAAATAACCGTTGATGTGATTAACGATTCTAAAAAGCAAGAAGCAATTAATGTTTTGAAAAGTTTCTTCAATGAGAATACAGAACTTGGAAAGGAGTATCAGTTATACAAAGTATTATTAGAAAAAAAATACAAAAATTCTAATCAAGCTAAAATGTTAGTTGAAGCAGTACTTAAAAATCGTAGTAAACTTTCTAATCGTAGACTTAAAAGTGAAAAATTTAATTTAATCAAAGTGATTAAAGAAAATTATAATGTAAATAATTTTTTCAATGTGCGAATAAATAATTACAAAGTATTGGCATCTATTTACAATATATTTGAAAATAATAATATAGCACCGATAGAAGAAACTGATTCTCAAATTACTTTGATAGAACATATCTGTAATAATGTTACTAAAAAACAACTTAAAAAAGATATAGAAGTAAAATTAACTACTGAATCAGAAGATGTTAGATTATTGGCGTATCAATTATTAGTTGATAAATTTAATAAAAAATATAGTAATCTAAATGAATCTCAAAAAACTCTACTTAGAGAATATATCAATAACATATCAAACACAAATTCATTAAGAGAGTTTATTAATTCTGAAGTTAAAAAAGTTAAAAAACAACTTAAAAAACATTTAAACAAAGTAGATGATAAGCTCACAAAAATTAAATTAACAGAGGCAATCAAACATACTGATACTGCAATTGGTGGAAAGTTTGTAAAAGATTCTCATGTTGTTTCTCTTATGAGATATTATGAGTTAGTAAAGGAACTTGGTAATGTCCACAAAAGTAAGTAAAACTAAATTTTTAGAATTTTTAAAATCTCTTATTCGAAAAGAAATTGAAGAAGCATCTACGACAGTAAGTGCAGGTGGTGGTGTAGGTAAAGGAATTTATTATGATACACCTTATGCATTTGCAGGTAAGGATAAAAAAACTGGTAAGAAAAAAGATAGAAGAGATGATATAGCAAATAAAAGTGGTTACACTAAAGTAGAAGGTAAAAGTCCAATTTTTAAATATCAAGGGCCAGTTCATAAAAATAGTAGGGAAGCCATGAAATGGGCTAGTACACAAAATTTTAAAAAGGATTATGGTGTTGTTAAAGTAAAAGGTGGTCATAAAATAATTGTACAAGAGGGAAAGTATCATCAGTATAGAAATGATGAAAGTTTAACACCAAAACAAAAAATTGGTCGTTCAATGAGAGAAGTTAGAAATTCACTAACTGAGTTAAGTAAACTTATCGATATGAATGTCAGATTAAAAAATGAACTAAATGTAGATTCTCGTTCTTATTGGAAAACCACTCATAAGGCATTAGGTAAAATATCAGAACGATTAGTCAAGTTGGCTAATAAGGTAGGAAAATTACAATGAATGATAAGTATTTAGAAGAACTATATGCTTTAATGAATGAAAAGGATTTTGATGCTAAACTAAAACCAAAGGGTGGTGGTAAAGTAGTACATTTTACAAATCAAGATAACTACGAGAAAGCTTTAAAATCTGGTGATTACGAGGAACCAGAAGCTGATGGTGATGATAGTGATGATGAGACTCAATCTCAAAAGATAACAGATTTTGAAAGAGATGTTGATGGTGCAACTATTACTCAACCTGGTGATGATGAAGAATCCATTCCTATAGAAGATTATGAAAGTTATTTAGATTCACCACATGATTATGAAGATTGGTTAGATGCCAACGAAAAAGATTTAAATTTAGATGCTGCAGATGAAGAAGAAATAAATGATTTACTAAAAACTTGGAAATATACAGAAGATGATTTACAAGTAGCATACGGAAGTGGTGATGAAGAGGAAGAAGAATATCTTTTAGACACTATACAAAATATTAAGGATGATTTAAAAGTTATGACAAGTAGATATGTTAAATCATCATCAAGTAAAATTAAACCAAAACAAGAACCAAAACAAGAACCAAAAGCAGAACCAAAAGCAGAACCAAAGGATAAAACCGAACCTGCTACAGCTGATGATTCTCGTGAGGTAAGAAACAATGTGATAAAAAACATTGGTCAAGATGCATTTGATAAATTATCATACGGTGAACTTCAACAAGCATATGAAGATGAATTTAAAAGACTTGGATTTACTAAAGTTCCAGGTTCAGGTTTTGGTTTACATAGGTTCGTTAAAAAAGTTTAATATGAAAATTTTAGACAAATATTATTCAAAAATTTTAGAAGTAAATACTTTGAATGAAGTGGATAAACCATTACTTAAATCTCGATTAAAAAAACTAATGACAGAAGAGGCAAGTTTTCGATTATCAATGTATCAGTTTGTAATGGCTTTAGAAAAAGATAAAAAACTTGGCGATGAAGTAATGAAAGATTACAAGAATACCGTAACTAAATTCATGAAGAATATTGTTGGTATAGTAAAAAGGATAAAATAATGAAAAGTTTAATTGTAGATTATATACCATTTGAAATTGCACCTGAACAAATTAACGAATCCATGAAAGAAAACAATGGTAAGTTAGTTGTTAAGGGTGTATTACAACGAGCAGATGCAAAAAATCAAAATGGAAGAGTTTATCCAATGGAGATTTTACAAAGAGAAGCAAAGAATTATGACGAGGGGTTTATAAAACAAAATCGAGCAATGGGAGAGTTAGACCATCCAGATAGTTCGGTTGTAAATCTTCAAAATGTATCTCATAATGTTACTGAAATGCATTTTGAAGGTGATAATTTATTAGGTACAGTAGAAATTTTAACCACACCAAGTGGTAATATTTTAAGAGAATTATTTAAGAATGGGATAAAATTGGGGATATCTTCTCGTGGTATGGGAAGTGTTGAAGCAGTAAACGAAGCAGATGGACAAGTTATGAAAGTTGGTGATGATTTTGAACTCATAGCTTTTGATTTTGTAAGTAATCCATCTACACATGGTGCATTTTTACACCCAATTCAAGAGAGTGTGGATAAAACACAACCACAAGGAAGAACTTGTGGTAAGTATTGTAAATCCGAAGATATAATCAACAAGATAATTAGAGGAGAATAAAAATGGCAGATGAAGGACTAAAACTTAAATTTATGCAGGGTGGTTCAAGATATGCAATAAATGGTGAAGCTGAGTATGTTGCACCAACAAAAGGCCAATCTTACTCTGGTCAAACTACATCAGTAGATGAAGTTTCAGCAGCTGTAGATGGTTTGGCTGGTAAAGTTGATGGAGCAAATAGTAACTTTCCAACACCATCAAACTTTACTTCTACACGATTAGAGGGTGCAAATGGTTTAGCTTCTATACCAATACCAGAAAATCATGATGTAGACCCAGAAGGTTTTGGTAATGGGTTTGCAGACTCTGAAACTTCTAATGATTATTTTTAATAAAAAATATCTTAGTAAAGATGCCTTCTAAATCAAAGGCACAACAAAAATTTATGGGTATGGTTCATGCACTTAAAAAGGGAGAAATGAACCCAAGTGATGCATCACCTGCTGTGAAAAAAGCAGCAAAATCTATGAGTAAAAAAAGTGTGAAGAAATATGCTTCCACTAAACATAAGGGAAAACCAGTGAAAGTAAATCAAGAGTGGTTAGAACAAACTATACGAGAATTGACTAATACAGAAATGGAAGGTTGTGGTTATACTACATCTGCTGTAGACCCAAATTATAAATTAAAATCACCAGGTGGTACAGGCGAAGAGGATAGGAGATTAAAAGAGGCTCCAAGTAAAAAAGGACAGGAGAAATTAATAAAGGTATTCATAGATAATGCATTAAAAAAAGCTGGAATCAAGGTAATCAAGTTTGACCCGATGAGAAAAGATTTTCATAGTGGTATTTGGGGTGGATTTTATACAGTTAAATCAAATAACAAAGTAGATATGAAAGGTCAAGGTAAAGTAAAAAGAGGTTCAGCAGTTCTACCATTTTATGTACGCAAAAATACAGATATAGATTTGGGAGTTTCATCTAAAGATTTTATACTCGGTAAATATTCAGAAATGAGTAAGGTGGTAAAGAACCTAAAAGATTTTAAGAAAACTGATTTGGATGAGGGATTTGTATTAACTCAATTAAAAGAAGTAAAGATAGGTCGTTATGATATCGGTATGGGTTCTAAAGGTAATGGAATCACATTATGGAATCGTAATGTAGAAAAAGCTGGTGATTACAAAAGTATAGCTCACATCGCACCTAATGGTAAAATAACTAATTATGAAAAGAGACAACCAAAAGAAGTAACAGCATTTATTGATAAAATTGCTAAAGGTATGAAAGATAAACCAAAGGGTGAATCCGTAAATGAACTACAAAAGATGAGACCTGCTGTTAAGAAATTATTAAAACAAAAAGGATACGACCCCATCTTCCACGCCATAGATACTTCAAAAAGACAATTCAAACAAATGAGATACTCACGAGGTGAGATACAAGATACTCTGATTGATATGTTTGGTGATGAAGACCCAA
>MDSZ01227197.1_pt1 | contig 12287 bp, 4 predicted proteins | sample 811201 | NCBI WGS metagenome assembly MDSZ01 (sample SAMN05326647, study PRJNA326480) | marine metagenome | isolation source: seawater | place: Indian Ocean: North | collected 2010
CGTTAGCCAGTTCTGCGAGTATGAGAAAGGTACTTACGGAGCCAAGCTGAATCAAGCGATAAAGGCTTACGCTGTTAACCCAGACCCAGAGTTTTGGGACTGGATGTTTATTAACTGTAATTTCAAAGTGCAGTGTCCGTCATATTTTACCACCGATGAAGGTCTAGAGTTTTTGCAATCCAAAAAGAAACTCATGAACATGAAGTATAAAGATAACTTGACTTCTGTACAGATGTATGGTAAATTAGGTACAGATAAAGAGATTAATAAGAAAAAGAATCTTTTGGATTTTATAAGAGATGGCAAGAAAGAAAACTAACGACGGGCCAGCCATATCTCCCCAGCAGCAAATCCAAGCTTACCTTGAACAGCACAAGGGTGATCATTATAACTTTGAAGAAGAGAGAACTTATAATGTTTCCAGTGGAAGCTTACTGTTGGATATTGAGATGGGTGGAGGAATCAAACCGGGAATCATACGCGCTTCAGGTGTGTCTGAAGGCGGAAAAACTTCGTGTGCCTTAGCCTTTGCTCGCAATTTTCAAAAAATGGATAACGCAATGGTTATCTATATTAAGTCAGAAGGTAGACTCTCTGCTGAAATGATAGAAAGGTCAGGTATAAGTACAGATGAAGATAAATGGTTTATTTTTAAATGTAATGTATATGAGGCTGTTATTGATTTTATGCGACAAATGGTTAAGGATAATCCTTCTGACACAAGATACATGTTTATCATTGATTCTATGGACGCTTTGGTTCCTAGGGGTGATTTAGAAAAAGGCGCAGACGAAGCAATCAAAGTGGCGGGAGGTTCACTCCTAAGTTCAGACTTTTTAAAGCGCATGGCGCTAGGATTAGCAACGCGAGGCCATATCTGTTATATGATTTCTCAGGTTAGAACAAAGGTGTCTATCAACCCTTACGAAAAAACTGACCCGCGTCTGACGAACGCATCCGGTGGCAACGCAATGTTGCATTATAGTGATTGGATATTAGAGTTCCAGCAAAGGTGGAATAAAGATTTGATTACAACGCAGCCAAGCGGTAAAGGAGACCAACTCGGCCACTGGTGCAGAATAATTTTTCGCAAGTCTACAAACGAAAAAACCGGAGTAGAAGTCCGTTACCCGATTAGGTACCACGCTGCATCAGGTAAAAGTATATGGGTGGAATATGAAGTGGTGGACATGCTTATCGCTTGGGATATGGCCAAGGCAAAAGGGGCGTGGGTTACAATTTCAGACGAGTTAATAGAAGAGGTTAAAAAAGAGACCAAGCTCGAGCTTAAAAAGCAGCACCAAGGCATGGACAATCTTCGTAAGTACTTTGAGGAAAATAAAGATATTGGTAAATACCTATTTAATAAATTCAGAGACGTCCTAAAAAAAGCATAATAAAGCACATTTGACACTTGTTACAATGCGGTGTATATTTATATAGAGGCTCTGACGTTAAATCGCGTAAAAATAGGCGGGATCAAACACTCCCGTTTCGTCAGGGTCCCTTTTGATTTCTTCACGTATTTGTGATAACTTTACTCCGTGAGACTATATAACATCAGGGGTAAACTTCAATCCAGATTAGTAACAAAATTCCTAATTGACTGGAATAAAAAGTCTCGCTCAAAAATTCAATTCAAAGTAAAGCAATTTCTTAAGCCTTACTGGGAGAACCACATAGTTTATGAGGAATTTCCGGTCTATGGCACTCGCATGAAAGTGGACATATTAAATGCCACAAAGAAGGTGGCCATTGAAGTTAACGGAAGGCAACACAGCAGCTTTAATTCTTTTTTTCATAATAACTCCCGCGCGGAGTATTTAAAATCAATAAAAAGGGATGTAGAGAAGGCTAAATGGTTAGAATTGAACGGGTTCACCCTAATAGAGATAGAAGAGGACGAAGTTCCTAAATTAGGTAAAGATTTTATATTAAAAAATAAGAAAAAAATTATATAATAAAATTGAGAAAAAGTATTTAAATGTCGTGCTCCAGTAAAAATTGCTTATTTGTATATAGGGTAAAAAGGTATTGCTCGGGCCATACTGCGACGGTAAGCACGGATAGCAATGGCTACGAAACTTTTCCAATAGGTACTACTGTTTGTACTTTAGATGATGGCTCAACTACCGCCAGAGCGGGTAAGATTAAAGTAGACTTTATGGGTCTAGATTGCTCCCGCCCCGCTGCTACCTTCCCAGAGGGTACATGGTACATTGGAAATGAGTCTGCGGATACTGGGCAGACTGACGTTCATGGTACTTTTTGTTATTACTATTACAGAGATACCAGTGATCCATCTGGCGCGGCTATTACTGATCCTTGCGAGAGCGTAGCAGAGCTTGATGAGGGCGGCTTCGAGGGTGATAACGCTTATGATATAGATTATACAGGTAGTGATGATTGCACTTGCGATCAGACCACTGTTGAAACGTGGTTTTCCACTGGTAGCCTTAAGTCTACAGCCCTGTGTGACTGGAGTTATGAGGCACTTTGGAAAGGTAGCCCAAGCAAACCATTACCCACCCCAAGCGAATCGGATAAAGTTGAGTGCGGTTGCTCAACCACCACGGCTACGGCGACAGAAAGTTACTCACCGACATTTACGCATACAGCTACCGAGACTGTAACAGAGGAGCATAGTTATACTTTTACATCGACAGCTACAGCCACTCTCTCTACGCCTTCTGAGACGGCGACATTCACAGCGACAGAAACGGCAACGGTAAGTGATACCCCAACGTATACGGCGACAGAAACGACAACGGAAACCAGTACAAATACAACAACTGCGACAGAGACGGCGACAGGAACTGGTACCCCAACGTATACGGCGACAGAAACAACAACGGAAACCAGTACGAATACAGAAACGGCAACCGCGACAGAAACGGCGACGGTAAGTGATACCCCAACGTATACGGCGACAGAAACGACAACAGAAACCGCTACAGAAACAGCTTCAGGAACGGCAAGCTATACAGCAACTCAGACATTGTCTTTTGCTGCAAGCGCTAAAGCATGGAGGTGTTCTGAAGTTGCGACAGCATCGAGCCTCAGCGGCTTGACTGAGTATAAGCTATTCATTCCAATTGTGCAGAACGCCACTCTTAGAGCAGCCATTCATGATAAAGTAAATAATGTTCTTGGTTGGACCGGCGGTTCGACTGGCTGCTCCGGCGTAAATAGAGATTATGTTGTACCCGTAAAAATTGACGGAGAGTGCTATTTAGTATTTGAAACTGCGTCATCCAACGTCGCCACCTGTGACCCATGGTTGTATGGCGATAGCGTCACGGGACCTTGGACTCAGGCAGATTATTTATGGGGTAGTGGAGATACTTATTCGAACACAAAATACGCGAAGAGCCTTAGTGGCGCCCAGCAAGCTTGCGGTGAATTTTGCCCAACAAGTACGGCTACATATACAGCGACTCATTCTTTTGACCCAACATGGACGGAGACTACAACCGGCACAGAAACCTTAACGGCAACAGTAACAGCTACAGAAGTTACGCCAACTTTTACCGCGACAGACACGGCAACAGTGACGTTAACCGGCACGGAAACGTCAAGTTTCTCACCGACATTTACAAGTACGTTTACTAGTACTGCCACAGTTACGGATCAGCTTACAGATACCGAGACTTTCACCGCGACAGAAACCGGCACACTTACACCCACAGAAACACTTACCGGAACTGGAAGTGAAACGGCAACATTTACAGCGACAGTAACGGTAGCTAACACTCCGGAATTTGCCGTGCTTGGTCAATTACCTAATTGTGCAGCCGTTCAGTCGACCGAGTGGGATAAGAATAAGACTATCCGCTTACCGGACAACTTTATGGTAGGTTTAACTAGTCAAGACGCTTGGAGACAATGGAACGCGCACTCCTCGGGGGGCTCGTCAGCGTTTTCTTTTAACCAACTGAACGTGGATGATAGCGGATCCTCCGAGGGTGATTGCTTCTGGACTCACAAAACTAATCCAGCAGAAGACTGGAGAAGTGACTTTTATTCCGGCAGCGGCACCAAGGGTATAGCTTTTATAGATTTGTCCCTATATGCTGAAGCGGCCCGCGGAGAAGGCCCAAACGCTGGGCAGCCGACCCCCGGAATGGTGTTAGTATTTATGCAAAGTCTCGCTGGTGACAGTGCGTCTGCGCGCTTGGCAAAATGTGATGGAAACTATCAAGCCTTCCAGAAACACTGGCTGGAAGACGGCGGCGGTGGACACGCCAACTTTCAACAGGGCGACTTTAATGTCGGGGGGTCGGAAATAGGCACCATGATTCAGCGATGGTTTACGGACATTTTTGATTCGTACACTACCGTTCGTTCTTCGTCCGCTGATTTCGCTGACGCTTCAGGACACGTAGCTAGTTGTGTTGTATGTTCGGGTACAGATGCGGCAAAACCCAATTTAACAATTACAGTCGGCGGCGTAGAAGTAGCTAAAAAAGGCTGGACAGCCCTAGATCACCCTGTCGATTGTGCAAAATCCACATTAAAATATGGTGACTCAGAAAAAAGTCAAGACACAGAAACTACAGGAGCGGGCACGTACCAAGTAACTCTAAGCAATAAAAATAACACAGCGGATGATTTTAACAAGTATAAATTCAAAGCTTCCTTCAAGTCCGAGTGTTATCTTGATGGTACAGACAGCAAAAAAGTAGACATAACACCGCTGACAGCGAAAAGTAGCAGAGGCCAAAGTTCGCTAGAGGTAAATGATCACTCAATTTACCCAAGCTGGAGGTGTACTAGAAACTTCATAGGATCAGACACGGACCCAAAAAACGAAGAAAACATAGTTTCAGGCGGATACGGAGGAGTTAACGGGCAACACATGGAGTACGAACATGACTCCATAAGTGAATTAGGTATACTTCCTACAACCAATGATGTAATAATGGAAAAGCTGGGGTGGCGCATGCAACTGGGCAGCAAAATTGTAAATACTTTTGATGCGAGTTCGGCACCAGCAGTTAAGTTAACGCAGTCTGACGGAACCGGCAAAACCAAACCTATAACATGTGAAGCGATTGAAACATTTAAAAACGTAAATAAATGGACCACTGACCGTAAATACTCTTGGACCATTGAGTTGAAGGTTGATGACGGTTCAAATAGTGGGGGGACTTTCCCAAGTCAGCTTGATACCGAAGAGGTTAAAAAGTATACAATTAGAAAGCGTTCGGAAATTATGGACGCTGACGGCAACGCGGTAGGATCGAAGGATAATCAGAAATTGAAATATACGTTAAGTATGCTTAATAATGGAATTGGCGCTTTATGGGTCTCAAACTGGACGGCAAAAATATATAGGTCTTCGGACGCCGGATCAATAGGTTCAGCAATTGTGAAATGTTCTGCCGGAAACAAGTGCGATTATTTAGATATGAGCAGTATAGGCACCAAGAATTCCTTCACGAATATGAATCACGCACGAATAGCTAGCCCCAGCCCATGGCCCGTTCAGGACGGAGGTTGCGAGGACTGCAGTAGACTTGGTGGAGCCGGAGGGGGTCTCATGCACGAAGGTAGCCTCCATTGGAACCTGTACGAAATGTTTAATGACGTTTCTAAGAGTGAGGGTAGTGCCGGGGGCTTTTATACCATGGAGCACGAGTTTACTGTAATTAATAGAGATTATGGAAATGGAACAGAGCCCGCATTTAATCAAGCGGGAGCAACCAAGACGACAGTTCAGTTCACCATAGAGGTTGCTGAAGATTTTGGAGTTCCCCACGAGCCATCTATAGAAGCAACACAGTGCGATGCCGCATGTCAAGCGTGGCTACAACAATTCCAAAACGGATGGAATTGGTTTTAAATAAGGTGTAAATTAGGATATATATGGCAACTGCAACCTCAACCAATCAAGGACACTTTCAAGTTAACATAAATAGGTTTCTTGATAATGACGTTGATTTTTGGTTCATTATACAGTTCCTACAGTGGGACCCTGATACAATTAATGGGTCGCCAATGGAAGGTTTCGGCAACGCTTCAATTCAATTAGCGAACGTGCCGGGCTCCAAACTTGTGGGGCCAACTGCTCAAGGTAATTTTATGATGTTTCCGGGTACGGGCCCGAACAACTACCGATCGTTAAAAATGCAGGCCAACAAAGACTCTGTTAAAATCGGAATGTTGCTTAATAGCTGCCCAAATCCAAACGCTTACTCAGGAGGAAACTATAGAGCTTGTAGATTAAAAGTCTGGAGTTATGCTGATCCCTCACACGCGGAGGATGTATTAAATGGAAATGTAGCACCTAGTGTTAATAATATTGATGATGAAACTCGAGAGTTTTCACTTAACTGGGAAGTTAAAGAGTTAAACTACTATTCACTTAAACCCTGCATTGCAGATTCCACCATTAACAACGTAGAGATTTTACCGGGCTTTCTGGGTACAGAGCAAGGTCAGGACGAAAGATGGAATGTAAGTAAAGACCCTTGTAGCTCAATCAAGGGCAGCAATAAGGCTACATATATTGGAGAAGCGGAGCCTAACGAAACAACGCCCACAGCAGGAAAGGTATGCCTCTCACACAAATTTAATTATGTAGCTGTCGATACTGACGACTACGCGCAAGGGTCAGCCCCAGTAGCTGGATTCATATTAAAATGTGATTTAAATTGTCTAACGGTAGATCTTACCGAGGACAGTTCTCACCTCGGGGTCGATGAATGTTACGAGCTTGTATTTGAAGGAACGACTCACGACGAGACTTGGAATGATAACTGCGGAGCATTTAATTTAAAAAAATTATACTTTTTTGACGAAAACAAACAGAACCCATTTGGCGTGTGTCAGCCCGGTTTATATACTTGCGATCCATCAGAAATAGAAAATCTAGAATCGGGCGAGCAAGGCACATGCGTTGGTTTACAGTCATTGGATGAACATCACATATCAGACGCTCTCACTAACGCCTTGGCTTCAGCTGGATGGGGAGAAGGAATAGGTGAATTTGAAATAACGGGATTTAAAGGATCGCTAGAGGGTGTTGGTGTAACTGGCGGCGGCAAAGCCAAAGAGATAACAATCACGAGAATGAAGGGTGCAGGACATACCCGCGATAAAAAGTGTTCATTGCCCGGGGGAGCATCAAGCTATAACTGGTCAGGAAAAACCACATTCGAAACTGACGCTGCAGATCGCAACGGAGTTATAGACTCTGTTTCATTCTGGTACAATATACAAAATACGACCAGTCAATCTTTTGACTTTTTCCAAAGGTGGAAACAAGAAATTGAAATGGACGTAAACAAAACTCAAAGCCGTGCTGCTGGAGGAGAGGACGTAGAATATACCGTTACAAGAGCATGGGACCCGGAATACGTAAGACTTTTCGCTGAAAAAACAATGCGGTCAGCAGCGTCCCTTAAGTGTGGAGGAAACATTAACAAAATGTTTGAAGTGGGTCTGTCCCTAAACGTCTCACAAGTTAAAACCGAGAAAGTAAACGAATGGGGCAATGCGGCCGGATCTAGCTCTTTCAACGTGGGGTGTTCAGCTTACATGCAATGGAGCGACATCATGACTGGTCTTTTGGAAAACTGGACTGATGATAAGTTTAAAGACAAGTTAAGAATAAATATAGATATGGGCTCGGCTGGAGGTACCTCAAGTTACAGTTGGGAAGAGATTAAAGACTCTTCGACATGGACTGGCGAGAATAATCGTGCGGTTCGAGGAAAAAAGCAAGCAGTTCTTCAAACGAGCCAAAACGCTTTTGAGAACGGTCTTTTTTCTGTGCAAAAAATAACAGCAAGTTATTCAATTAAAAAGGCTAACAGCTGGGGCTTAACATGCGATTTTGGCACAATCTACGACCCCAACGACGGGTGGGCCTTTGACGTCGATCCCGTGCTATCCTTTTCAGGAAAAATACCCAAGTGGGATAAGGTTAAATACACACTGGATTGGACTCCCATAAGTAGCACTATGGCTCCCGAACTAGCAATAGCCTACAAGCCTGATGATATTGAATTAACAGAAACAGAAATTGGCGGGCAACCGTTTACCGCATACGCTAGCATTGGAGTTAACGTAGACGCAAGCCCGTTCTCCGAAAATAGCCTTGGGGGTAGATTTCAACCGAGTTATAGTTTTCATGGTAAGTTTGGTCAGACTGGAACCGGCACGACACCAATCGACGCTTTAAAAGGCTTTGAGTATGATATTAATCTAGCAGAAGGCAAGCTCAAATTAAGTAACGCGACCAAAATGACAACCAACCCAGCTGGCACCGCTCAAGTAAAATGGGGCTGGGAAGCTCAGGTCGGAGACCCTAACGCGCCAGTTTTCACTTTCGGGGCTGATTACAAATTTGAAAAGAGAGTGGGCGATTTTGGAAGATGGGGCGGTCATTTAAAATTAAAAGCTAATGCGGTAGCCAACATTAGCGCTGGAGGAGCAGGCACGGGCGGAGGTATTGTTAACCGTGGAGTAAATGGAGGGGTATATGGTCAATGTGGAATTACTTGGAGCAATAGAATATTGGAGTGGATGGGTTTTCCATTTAACTTAGTTCCTTCTGTTGGTATTGGTTTTGGTGCTAGTTTTTCATTTAACGCAAAATCTTCATTTGGGGGTACTGGAGGCGGCTTCCAAAGCGTGATGTTCATTGGTCCCATTGGCTGGAATTTAGCGCCAGTAGATAAACTCAGGAACCACTTAGAGCAGCGACGAAACGCTTGGTTAGGGGAAATCCCACTAATAGGCACGCTTGCAGCGGCCGTTCCCCTACTTGGGCAAATTGGCAGCAAAGAAAACGAATTACAATACTTGGCTAGAGCAGGTTCGTTTAGAGCGTATATGGCGTTCGGTCAAGCCGCTGATAATTGCAAAGCGCTTCGAGACAAAGCGAAGGTGGCCATGTTTAACAAGCAAATGGCCGTGCAGAATGCAATGGCTAAAGATGGTAGTGTACCAATGTGCTTACCTCAGACCGGTAACTACTCACTTAGCCCCGACGGGAAGACTCTTTACAAAGATAATAAGCCAATTAAGAGAATTAATTCTGGCAGTTTTGGCGGAGCTCTTCCCCAGAACGGGTCAATGTCGAATTGCAGGTGTTCATTAACGCCCGGTGGACCAATAAGCTCTAAGGTAGTCAAGGAGATGATAAATCTTGAATTGTGGCCTCAGTGGCTGCAAGCAAACCCACCCTGTTCATGCATGAGAGTTGAATTTCAGAAGTACGTTGGATCCAAACACACTCAATTACACGATATTAATAAGTACACGGATATGCCGGATTACATTGGCGATATTCTAGACATCGTAGATAACTACGTTTATAATAGAATAATGACCGATTGTGCAGAAAATCGGGACGGCACCTATAATGATTTCAATAACTCGGGCTTTAAAGACGGGCTAGCCGCCGCAATAGTTAGCGCGTATAGAGATAAATGGGAAGACGACTCGTGGGGTCACGCAGGAAAAAACTTAACCTATTGTAAAGAAGCGGGCACTGAAGACGAGAATGACGATAGAACTCACGACGCCGGCAGAGACGGCGGTGGCTGCCAGTGTGAGGCTCCGGCGGGATTTACTAAACTCTGGGCGTCTAACAACCCACCAATAAACCCCGATGCCGCTTGCGTTGAAAAATGTATTAGGAAGTGGCTGAAGGACGCGAGTGCCAAGCAGAATGTTATTGAACTTGTTAAGAATAAAGGTATTGAGCTTTTCAATTTGACAAAGAAAAATTGCTGTTCGGGATCACTTGGAAAGTCGACCTGTCAACAAATATATGATAGCTACACGAAATGGTTAATTGATTATTACGCGGAGTACGATAACTTTAAATACTGCATGTTATCTGACTGCCAACCTAGTTTTTCAGGTAGATTGAGTTTCGGAGTAACAAGCGGTGGCGCCGTAACGGGGGATAAATTGTGTTGTGAGCAATATAAATACAGGAATTTGTATGAGAATATTTATTCTAAACTTCCACAGGTGGGCGGATTTTTGCAGCAAGCTTATGATTCCATATCATTAATACCTTTAAATTTTGTTTACAAAAGCGAAACGTGTAAAGAAGTGCCCCTTTACGAGCTTTATGATAGTGATGGTCGAGCAAAAGGATACGACGTAGGTAAATTAGTAGACGGCGAGTATCAAACTACAGACCCTGCCGCACCCAATTATGCTGTTTACGCAAAGCCTCATGATAATGATTGGACTGCGCATAGAAATGCTACCAGCACATTATCGACTTCTCCCAACCAATCTCCTCAGTGGTATGTTGTAGGTAGTCATAGAGTAAAACGAGAGGGTTATTTATATAGAACAGATAGCACAATACCGGCCGAGGTTGATGGTTCAGTGGGTAACGACGCTCACGATCGTTTTTTTGCATTACACGCACAGGGCGGCGCAGGGACCCTCGTTAGCACCGACGCTGGAGGTGGACCCGGCAGTGGCACCCGAACTTATTGTGCGACGGATTCTCGCATTAACGCCAATGCCACCCGCACCGCAGCGGTTGGTTATGATGACATAGTAACAATTGATACAAACCTACAGTTAATGCTTAAAGAAATCAGCAAGGGAAGAGGGGGAGGAGATTTACTTTTCGTTATAACTCACCCTGAGTATTATTTATGGAACACTACGCGGTCAAGGAGCGCAAATGCCCAATTTTCTAAAACTATAACTGATCCTTGGGGTGGGACAGAAACTATAACAGTGTTGGACCTATCAGCAATGGCATCCGAAGCCTCGGAGATTGACGCCGATAATGATGTTATATTACCGGCAGTTAACTTGGGTGGCTCCGGAGGCTTTAGTACTATTGGTGAATTATTATTGGGCTGGCAGACAGTATTTTCTCACATGAATACTGCAGCGAACATGTCCTTGGCAACCCTAGCTCTAGACCTTCTTACGAAAGTGAAAAATACCGTAGTTAGCGGACCCGGATCTGGAGGTAATGCGTTGGATGTGTCGATCGCCAAGGCATTACTTAGCAATGTAGCAAATGATGCAGTAGCGTTTATCGAAGTAGGTAGAATGGAAATAGCTGCTACCCTGCAAGCTTCAATGGGCAGAGACTTTCCCAGCGGATCTGCCGGCAACGTTACACATGGATATACGGGTACGGGCTATAGGGGTAAGTCGTTCCCTAATGCTAGTTATGTTACGAAAAGTTACGACGGTTCAGATATAACTAGTCCAGCAGGCTGGAATTACGTTGCGTCTTCTGATGTTGATTTTAATTTATGGTTTGAAGAAAGTGCTGCTACAGCAGGGGTTAAACCCGGTAACGCAGTACCCAAGGGGACAACGGCAGGCGATTTCGGAACCATGCATCACTCCCCCACAGCAGCAGACACAAACACAACGACCGTCGGTCAAGCTAATTATTCCAGCCATGTATATTCGTGGCACCCAATAATCGTGGGCTCTATACCTAGCTTTGGCGCAGCGATATGCGGTTTATGGAGCAATATTGGTCCAGCCTTTAACGTAAACAAGGAAGCAAGGAAAAGGTCTCTTAGATACCACTTGTTAAACCATTTAGGAAAGCGTACATCGGCAGTAACTAGTGGTATGGGTTCACCCTTCCTCTGTCCATTAGATTGGCTAAAAAATGGCGGCGAGGCTAAACTGGAAGGGCACTGGTACGGTTTCCAAGCAAAAAGTAAAAATCCGATTCTTAAAGATCTGAATGATATTGATGAAGTAATGGCGACAGGCGGTATCGAAGTAAAGGCGCCTACGCTTGGCGGCTCTCAGGAGAGATTTAAAAAGTTGCTTGCCAGAATAAATGCGTCAGAATGCCCGGTTAGTTTCGCTAACGCCATGAATAAAATAACAGCAGTCGTTGGCTCTCCAGACATATCCCCCGAAGGCAATGCCTTTAACCTTTACACCATATACGGCGTGGGAGGAGGATTACGACTTGGTCAGCTTAATGGTAGTCCAGCAGCCAACCACGGCAACGCAGTTTGTTTTGCAAGTTGCGGCGGTGCTCTTGGAAAATACCCAAACAAACCTATGCCCGTTTTAGCGCAATCCGGTGGCGGATATGATTCGTGCGATCGCCCCAACGGACAAGCATGGGGAACAGGATTTAAGACTAACAAGTACTGGGCAACAAATAAACCGCCTAAGGTACCTAATAGATCTTGACTTTCGCCCGGATTAATGCGATAGTTATTCATGGCTAAACAGATATTCTCTCATCAAGTTGAGAAACATACGTTGGGTGGGTTATTACAATACCCACAGATTTTTCCAGACATAGATCC
>MDSZ01001494.1_pt1 | contig 12286 bp, 14 predicted proteins | sample 811201 | NCBI WGS metagenome assembly MDSZ01 (sample SAMN05326647, study PRJNA326480) | marine metagenome | isolation source: seawater | place: Indian Ocean: North | collected 2010
AGTTAATCCTCAAAGAATGAAAGATATTGTTCATGATATTTCAAATATTGCTAAAGAAAGCAAAGTTAGAACTCCATACTGGGGCAGGCTTCCTGGAACTCCAGAAGATGAAAAAACCATGAATTATATTGAAAATAAGCTATTAGACCTTGGATTTAGTATCGAAAAGAAAGATGTATTTATTACAAAAGAGTGGCGTCCAAAAGAATGGTCATTGAAATATACATATAATGATGAGCTTCATTCTATAGTTTCTGCATTTCCAACTGGAGAAAATATTAAACACCTTGATAGCGCTTTTAAAGGAGAACTTGTATGGGTTGGTCTAGGCTCAGAGGCTGATTATTTAGGGAAAGATGTAAAAGGCAAGGCTGTTGTAATTTATAGTTTTTTTGTCCCTGGAGGAAGAAGTCATTCAGCTAGTAATAGAGCTAAGTTATTTTATGCAAATGAACTTGCTTCAAAAAAAGGAGCATCTCTAATAATAAATATTATGGGTGTTCCTGGTGATGGCATGTTTGCAGGAGGAGCCTTTCATGGGACAAGCGGAAAACCAACAACATCATATGATGCTCCTGTAATTACAATCAGCCAAGATGAAGGTTTTTTGCTTAGAGATAGAATGCTTAAAGAAAAAATTTTTATAGACTTTAGTTTGAAGATTGATGTCATTGAAAATCTTAAAACTACTTATATGATTGCAAAATTAGATGGTATTTCTAAAGAAGAAATTTTTTTAGCTGCGCATACAGATGGTTACTTTGAAGGAGCTATGGATAATGCAAGTGGTATTGCTGTTGGCCTAGAAATGGCGCAATATTATGCTAGCTTAAAAAAATCAGAGAGAAAAAGATCTATAGTGTTTTTTCTATATCCTGATCATCATCATGGTGAATATAGTGTTAGAGAGGTTGAAGAATATTACGACTGGGATAATGTTGCAATTGTCTTAACATTGGAACATCCAAGTCAATCTCAACTTTATTGGTTTAATGAAGATATTGTTGTTTCAAATGCTATAGGTTCTTTTAGATGGAATATTACAGGGAGTGATAAGCTTGAAAATATCTTTAAACAAAGGCTTAAAGAAAATGGGGTTTCTATATATAACCAAATGACTGATAAACCAAAGATTACAGACAAGGCTCCTGGCTTTCACATTATTGATCATGTAATTTATCATACGACATTTGATATACCTGAGCTTGTTCCTGCTGAAGGAATGAAAAGAGCTACAAAAGCTTTTCTTGGCATTGTTGATGATGTTAATGAAAAAGAAATAGATGAACTCAGATAATTATTTTTTTAAAGTAGCTGCCCTATTTCCATCCGAATCAATAGAAACTTCAAGTTCTTGCCACAATACATGTTGGCATAATCTAAGCAAACATCCTTCTACTTTTAATTCTCCCGTTTCGAGCAAATAAAGATTTGATTTAAAGAATCTGCCTCTATTTGGGTCATATATTCTGCCATTATTTAGTTCTGTAGAATTTTCATAGATAAAATCATCTAAAAGATTAATTCCAATCAAAGATCTATTTCTTAATGATTTGTCTCTGTTGTTTTCATCTTTTATAGTTTCAGGATCTATGCCTTCATCCACAAAAATATGTTCAATTGTTGCGCACAATTTTTCTTCACATTTCTTTACGTGCACTATTGATTCTGAGGTTAGCCAATAACCTAACATGCTATTTTCAGCCGAGCTAAGAGGTATAGATAAAAGAAATGTTAAAAGAATTCCTTTAAAGTTCATTAATCCATTCTCTTACCATTTCAACAGCTTCGCTATGAGTTAAAGATCGACCTGATTCCGGCATCATAACTCCAGGGTCCATTGAAACCATTCGGTGCAATAAAATCGATTCATCTGGATTGCCTGGCACAATAGAATATTTAAAACCGCCGCTTCCTCTTCCGGTTGCAACAGGTTTTTTAAAAATTCCTAAATGCGTTCTTCTGGTCTCATCTAGATGTAAATATAGGCCTGTTGAATTAGCATTTCCAGTAGGTGAATGACAATGACCACAATTAACATCTAAATATGATCTTACTCTAATATTAATATCTAGAGACTGGTCAGACCAATCTACAGGTGAAACTATATCAGTCGGATATTGGTCTATTATTTGATTCTTCATCCAATATACCAATTGATTGAAATCTCCATCATGATAATTATATTTTTTATTTAAGTTTCTTGCTTTAGGTCCTATTGGGGTAATTTCATCATTTGCAGCATGACATTCTTTGCATTGATTAACATTTGGAACTCTGTATCTTACTTGCTTTTGTTCGCCCATGAAGTCTATCCATGAAGCATTAATTGTCTTGCCTGCAATTTTTTTATATGCTTCATTTTGTTGGTCGTTCCATGCATAGGAAACTGCCTTCCAGCCAGATTCTTTTTTAAGCAACAATCTTGTCTCAAGCAAACGTTTTCCTTTTTCGGGATCACGTTCGTCCACTGGATAATAAAATGTTTTTATAAGCGCAGATCCTGTTGGAAAGTCAAACACCCAGTTTTCCTGATATTTTGCTTTTTGGTTTTCAGGGACATATACCCATCTTTGTTTTTCCGAATAATCTGAAAATAAAGTTGAGATAAGCTCATATGGAAAAACATTTTCGTGGGGAATTTGCGCAGAACTATCTAAAAAAAACTCAAAGTCAGAAAGCTTATCTGGAAAAATTTCTGATTTAATTAATATTTCATTTACTGCAGATATATTTATTGAGAGAAAAAAAATATTTATGTATATAAATATTCGTTTCATTGGTCTACAAGCTATCTATAGTAATAGGGTCCAATGGTTTAATGTCTCCATTAAATTCACTGATATCTGTTCTAATTGGGTTTGAGAGTTTAAGCAAATATTTTATTGGACTAATTGTCAGGAACGTAACATCTGAGTCTTCATTAATTACTAATTTCTCATCTTCGGGTTGGCCAAATATCATCTGCCTAAAAGGAACAACTCCATCCCAAAAAATATCTGGCATATTGCCATCACTTAATTTATATAACTCTTTTGCCAATACTCCTGTATCAACATCAGGATCGAACCCACTTTCTCCATAAACATTGTCATAAATTTGTATATTTTTAGGATGAGGGTAATAGTTTTCATCATCTGTATCGTCTGAATAAGACACAATTGATAAATTCACGGTGCCATTGCCGCTCATAGTGTTATTGAAGACTTCTACATTAGAATTTGCCATTATAATAATTCCAGTTCCTCTTGGAACCTCACCAACTATATTGCCCTCTGGTGCAAAGTTATCAGTATCATTGTCAATCGACTTGTTATCAAAAACTCTAATGTGATGTCCTCCTTGTTGAGGAAGATCTGGTAAATCAAATATGAGTATGCCTCCAGTATTATGAGATGCTAGATTGTTATAAACATCTGCGTAGTATGAATTCTCGATTTCAATCCCAGCAACATTGAATTGAGCAATACTATTTCTAACAATTATATTTTTGGATTGACCGACATATATCCCTGCGTCGGAAGCACCAATTGCTACGCATCCATCAATTAGAACGTCTTCTGATTCTACCGGGTATAGGCCATAAGCCCCATTAGTACTTTTGGGCCCGCCAGTCCATTCTGTTCTGAGATTAATCATGTTTATACTTTTAGACCCTATAACTTTTAATGCATCTCCTTTAGCATCAAGAATTGCAAAATCTTTGAGAGTGACAGAATCTGATGTAACTAAAATACCTTGTGCTCCAGTTTTCTGATTTTTAAAATCTAGAATAGTTTGGTCCATTCCTTCACCCGTAATCGTCACACCGTCAACATCAAGAGACAAACTATCTTCAAAAGAATAATATCCCTGTTTTATAACTAAAGTATCTCCTTCCTCCATTAAAATCATTGCCTCTTGAATTTCTTCTTCTGCACTTGAACTAGAGCTAATAAAAATTTCTTTAGAAATAATTAATGGAGAAAATATAAAACATGCATAAACTAAAAATAGATTAATTTTTTTTATATTGTTATTTTTTAATTTCAAAGCTTAATCCTATTATTTATTATTTTATTGTATTAAAAATATTGTTCATAAAAAAGCGATCTCGAGTCAGGGCAGCAGTTCAGTATCACAATCCTTCTCATAACTTAGCCAGCTTTTTTTTGTATTCTTGTTTGGAAAATAAAAGCATTTTGTTTTTTTAGTTGTCTGAAAATAAATATTTTTTTGAAATCCTGAAGGTACGGTAGCGCCTGTCTTAAGGACTTTGCTATTTTTGTTAAACACTATTTTATTTTCTACATATAAAGTTTCACTAGAAGACCACTTTTTTACATTGGATTCAAGGTCTCTCCATGCTCCCCTATTTAAGCTTTTATGCTGCAGTGCAGCATTTAAATAACTATAAGTTTTATATAGATTTTCTTCAGTGTCTGAGAAATGAATTGCTGGAGCCATGTGCCCTTTGTCCCAAATATTTTTATAATAATCTTCATCATCTGAAGTGTGAAACGATTTTTCTTTATAAAAATTTATACCTTTTCTGCTGTAAGTTGATGGCCTGTTTTTTACAAAATAAGTTACTTTTACCGGCTGTTCTAATTCAGAGTCGTACCAAACTTCATAAATACCTTTATCAATTTTTATTAATTCTGCATTTACCGATATTGATATGAAAATTAAAAAAAGTATTTTAATCATATTCTCTTTTTTGTTTGTGGAGGTCCAAAGAAATGACGAAACATTTCACGTATGTTTTTTGAATTTTGTATTTTACGTAAAATTTCATTCCAACCCATGAAAGTTATTTTTGATGGATTGAAGGTATTAACATTATTTACTAGTCCAAACTTGACTGTCTCGTCTTCCGGTTCAAACGTTCCGAACATTTTATCCCACACAATAAAAAGATTTCCGTAATTTTTATCAATATATTGCTCATTGGAACCATGATGCACTCTGTGATGAGAAGGCGTATTTAAGAACCATTCTAATGGGCCCAATTTGTTAATAATTTGTGTATGTCCGAAGATTCCCCAAAGCGTGCTAATTACTCCTGCAACAGCAACGATTGTTGGATCAAACCCTAAAAAAGGCAAGACAACAAAAAATGGCAATTTAGAGATAGGTCCAAACCATGCTTGCCTAAAAGACACAGCAAAATTCATTTCTTCACTTGAATGATGGCTCATATGTATAACCCATAAGAAATTTACTCTATGAGAGATTCTATGATAAATGTAAAAAACAAAGTCTATCATTATGAAAGTCAGTACCCATATGGACCATACAGGAATTAATTCTGATAAATTAAATAACTTAAACTGAAAAACATACATATGAAGACCAAGAGTAAATCCTTTCAAAGCAAATACCATTAATATGTTTCCTACCAGCAATCCTAAAGTACATAAAGTATCATTTTTCTTGTAAAGGTTTTTGTTATAAAAACTAGAAAATATGACTTCGAATAAAATTATTGCCAGCACAATTGGAGCTGCAATGATATATACTTCTGTTACTGTTAAATTAGTCATTACTTAATAATCAATCTTAGTCTAAAAAACTTCTTTTAAACATATAAAATATATTTTTACGAATCATTCTTAATTAATATTTCTTGAGGGAGACCGAAATGTTTTTTCTCAAGAACCCAATTTTTTTCTACTATGCTAATGTCTAATTTTTTATATAAATGAGGGAATTCACCTTTTCTATAAGGGCCTGTATTCTCAAATTTAACTGAATTTTTGATTTTACTATATGGGATTGCAAGCAATATTATTTTATTTTCATCATCAAAATATGTCTTTAAAGTTAAGGGGAGTTGTCTTGATGTAGATAAATGAATATAGCCATCTTTTTGATCAAGAGCGGTCTGAATAAAGCCATTTTTTTGAGCGACTTCCCACTCATTTATAGTTAGTAATTTGTATACTGTTTTCATACTAAGCGCCTATGAAGCCATTTAGACTTGTTTATATTGTGCATTTAAATATACTCATATATTAAATTTTATAGGGGTAGCAATGCAAGATAACATTTCATCAGAAATTAGAACTAAAGTAACCAACGAAGGGAATGTAGAGCTCTCTATAGGTCAGCAAACAATTCCAAGGCCAAATGATGAAGAAGTAATTATCAAAGTTGAGGCTGCTCCCATTAATCCATCGGATTTAGGTCTTTTGCTAAGTTTTGCTGCTGATTTAAAAAGTATCAGCACAAGCGGGGAAGGCAACGAAACAATTACCAGTATGCCGATTCACCCTAAGCTTATGGGCGGCATGAAATCAAGATTAGATTTATCAATGACTGCTGGAAATGAAGGAGCTGGTATTGTTGTTGATGCTGGTAAAAATACTCAAGAACTTATTGGAAAAACTGTTGGTTTGGCAGGTGGTTCTATGTACTCTCAGTATAGATGTGTTCCAGCAGCTTCATGTCTTGTAATGGAAGATGGGACTACATCAGCTGAAGCTGCATCCTCTTTTGTTAATCCCCTTACAGCACTGGCTTTTGTTGAAACAATGAAAATGGAAGGTCATAGTGCATTGGTTCATACAGCTGCAGCATCAAATTTAGGGCAAATGCTAATCAAAATTTGTAAAGATGATGGTATACCTTTAGTAAATATAGTCAGAAAAGAAGAACAAGTTAATTTATTAAAATCCCTAGGGGCTCAATATGTATGTAATACGAATGATGAATCTTTTATGGATGATTTAGTTGCTGCACTGATTGAAACAGGGGCTACTTTGGGATTTGATGCAACTGGAGGTGGCAACAATGGAGAGCTTCCTGGTCAAATATTAGCCGCTATGGAAACTGCTGCAAATCAAGCTTCAAAAGAATACAGTAGATACGGATCAAATACTTATAAACAAGTTTATATATACGGAGGTTTGGACCAATCTCCTACTATCCTTAAAAGAGCATTTGGAATGTCATGGGGATTAGGTGGCTGGCTCTTAACTCCAATGATAGGAAAGATTGGCATGGAGAAATTCCAAAAGATGCGACAAAGAGTTGCTAGAGAAATTAAAACAACATTTAAAAGTTCATATGTTGCAGAGATATCTTTTGAAGAGATGTTGCAGCCGGACATAATTAAATCTTATGCTAAACAAGCAACAGGAAAAAAATATCTAGTTAATCCGCATAAATAAACTGGTAAAATTTAAAACTATATAGGTAGATTATGAATGAAATATACCCAACAGCAATTTTAGGTCTTTGGTTGATATTAAGCACCATCATAGTGCAAGCTATGGTAGCTATTAGAGTTCATAGGGCTCAGAAAAAATATAATGTTGGTGTTATTGATCCTTCTCTTGGGCAGTCTTCGATTGTTTTCAGGGCCCATCGAACTTTTCAGAACTCTATTGAGAATATAATCCCTTTCTTTGGACTGGTAATTTTAGCCATGTTTGCCAACTACGGAGCAGAGGGAAAATTAGCTAATATTGTTTGGGTTTATGCTATTGCAAGAATTATTCACATGGTGCTTTATTACGCGATTGCAACAAATAAAAATCCTAGCATTAGAAGCATTTTTTGGGCAGTTGGTTTTTTGGTAACTGTCTACTTAATGGTTGATCTTGGTATATTTCTAATCAAGGATTAAAGATTAAAAAGATTTTAATAAAGTTTTAATATTTTTCATAAGTCCTGGATTTTCTTTAAAACTTTCAATTGTATTGTCAGGCTTACTCCAATGACTAGCTGACTTGGTAAAGAAATTAGACTCAATCTTAATCCAATCAGAATTATCTAAGGTTCCAGCTTTTATAAACATTATACGAGAAAGTTCTTTGGCATAGCTCAATACACCTGAACCACAATTTATACAAAAACCTCTTCTTATGTTCATACCAGATGAGCCTTTTGTTTCGTAGTACTTAAGGTCTCCTTTAATTTCGATATTTTTTTTTGAAACGAATACGATAGTTGCTTTTCCAGATCCAGTTATTCTCTGACAATCTTTGCAATGACAATGATGAGCAGAAATGACTTTTTTTCTAGGAAATGAATAATAGACTTTACCGCACTGACATCTCCCGGTTTCTATATTATTAGTATTTTCCATTACTTAGTCCCAATCGCACGTATATTTAATGTCATAAGGAGAATACCTATCACTTTGCCATGATGGGCCTATTGATAAGTATCCTACAATACCGGAATCTCCAATTATCATAGGAGGATTGCTTGCACTTTCATTAAAAACTGACAAATTTGACCATGAATTACCATATTTTGAACTGGTATTAAAAATACTATTTTGAGACCAAGTGCTTGCATATGATGAAGAATCATTAAAAATTGATTCTGTTTGCCAAGCTGGTCCCAAGGTTCCTAGAAATTCTCCATCACCGCCAATAATTTTTGCCCCTTCAAACTCATAACACTCCCAAGAATTAACTTCTCCTGAAATCAAATTCGAAGCATTAAGTATAAATATAAAAATTAATATAAATCTCATCTCTTTATATTTTACTCTATAGCGCTATTGCATACATATTGCGCATAATTTATTGCCAGTGGGATCTCTTAAATACGCTAGATACATCTTAATCTCCCCATAATCTCTTATACCGGGAGGATCTTCTATAGAAACTCCCCCTGCTTCTAATCCTGCCTGATGCCATGCATTACCCTGGTCTGGATCAACAACTTTAAATCCAATAGTAGCTCCATTTGAAACAGTAGCTGGTTTTCCATCGATAGGTTCAGTGATGCAAAAACTTATACCGTCAAGGTTGTAAAAATATCTCTTTTGACCAGTTAAATTTGGAAAAAGTACTCCTTCTTTTATTCCAAAAACTTTAAAAAGTTCATCATAAAAGAGTTTTGATTCCTCTATATCATTTACTCCAATCATTACGTGACTAAACATCCTTCCCCCGTTTAAATTAAAAAGAAATTATATAATAAGAAAACATAACAGCCATCAGCCATAGAATTATTGAATAGGCAAAAACTTTAAGATTAATCTCTTTAATGGCGACTTTATTAATTTGTGATCCTATGCAAAAAAGAGCTGCTCCTATAAATTTATTACTTATAGTGTCTATCAATGCTATTGCGCTGTTGTCGATCTCTATAAATGATCCAAGCATGACAGCGCATATAAATAAAATAATAAAAATAGGGAGCTTAAGATTAGATTGTTTTTTATAAAAAATTGATACTGCAAAAATTAATGGTATCAACCATAATGTTCTCGCTAATTTAAGTGTAGTTGCTGTGTCAGTCGCTTCTGGGCCATAAATTAATGAAGTTCCAATGACTGAAGCTGTATCATGAACTGCCATCGAAACCCATGCTCCAAAATTTTCTTCAGACATATCAAGATAATTGCCCAAATAAGGAAATATAATTATCGCAGCAGCATTAAATACGAAGACTATGATAAGCGCGACTAACAATTGTTTGGGTTTTGCTTTTATTAGTGGGGCTACAGCTGCTATTGCAGTAGCTCCGCATATAGCAGTGCCAGATGATATTAAAACAGCCACTTTTGTATTTAATTTAAATAGTTTAGCTAAAATAAGTCCTATAAAAAATGCAAAAAACACATAAATTGAAATAAGTGGAAAATATGTCGTTGTGATATTTAAGAGTCCAGAACTCGAAATTGTTAAACCTAAGAAAATTATCCCAACTTGAAGCAATCTTGTTCCCAATGATTGTGAAATGGGATTGTCTGATTGTTTCAAGATAAGAGCAAAGCCAACCCCTAAAAATAATGCTAGTGCAGGGGAATCTAATGCAAGAGCTATGAAAATTAAAGGAATGCCTATAAAAATTGATTTCATGTATGTTCTATAAGCAAAGTAGGTATTCCACATACATGAGATTTAATGGTTGCAACTAATGAATTTGGTTTAACACCCTTCTTTATTGGAGTAACATCAATGCCCTGTTTGACCAATCTTGCGTAAGTTTTTTCTATTGAATCAACCTCCCATGCAAGCCCCCAAAGATTATCTTGCGATTCTTGATCATTGTCTTTTGCAATAACCTCAATTGTTGTTTTATTTAATCGAAAAAATAAAATTCTTGTTTTCCAGTGCTCAATAACTTTGTCCAAGGCGAGTCTTATACCAAACACGTCTCTGTAAACTTTAATAAACCCTTCGGGATCTTTTGTATTAATAACCACATGATCAAGTTTCTTTATCGTATCAGATGGATATTTTTCTAATTTAGGGAGAGTGCCACTTGTATGCTGAATAATAAAAGAAAATATTCCTCTTGTTAGTTCTGCAGGAAGAAACAAATAATCCCATTTTCTTTTTTCTTGGCTCTTAAGATTTATGCCTTCTCCAATTAAAGTGTCCCCAACTAAATATTTTTTTTCTTTTAATTTATTAGTTAAATTATTGATATTGTCAGTTCCCAAAACAAGTCCAACCAAGCCTTCACCGTTTCGTCTAATTTCTGCATCTATAAACTCTGCCCCAATTCCATTCCCATTTGAAGATAAAATTTCTAAATAAGTATTTTTAAAATTAAATATTGAATTATGTGTACCTAATTCTGGATGTTCTCCCCTCCATACCGGCGGGATACCAAAAACTTCTGAGAAATTCATCTCAGCTTTTTCTAAATCTTTTACTGCTACTATCAAGTGATCTAATGAAGTGATCATATATTTTTATCCCAGACAAAATTATAACTCCTTGCAGCTATTTGAGCGTGGACGTACATATTATTTTTTAAAATTTAATAAATTCCTCAAAAATGGAAGCACCCAAATAACTTTAAGAAAATGTTTAGGAGATAATCTACTAATAAAATCATAAAACTTAGCATCAAACCCTATCAAAATTCTGGGATTTTTTTTCTTAATATTTTTAAGAATTATTTTAGCTGCTTTGTCAGGACTTGTTGGTGCATTATTTTTAAATGCAGTGCCTGCGTCTTCTACAGTTGAGCCGACTCCAAAAAAAGACTCTGTTTCTGGATCAAAGCTCTTAAATCTTGATGAAGTATAAATATTAGTTCCAATATGTCCCGGAAAAACACAATAAACCTCAACTGATGGATCATTCATTTTCATCTCTAAAGCAAGCGATTCTGTAAACGCTTTAACTCCGAATTTTCCAACATTATAAATAGATTGTTTTGGCACGCTAAATAATCCAAAAATGGATGAGATATTTACAATTGCAGATTCGGGTCTCTTTCTAAGGTATGGCAAAAAAGCTGTAGTTAATTGAATAACAGAATTTAATAAAATATCAGTTCCATAGCTCCAATCGTCTTCGTCGACTTCATCTACTGAGCCTATAACAGATAAACCTGCATTATTTATTACAATATCTATTTTCTTGTGTGCTTCTAATACTTTATCTGGTAATTGTGCAACTTTGTCTCTATCGCTAATATCAAAAATATATGACGAAATTGCAATATTCTTGTTTCTTAAGATGTTTTTAGTTTCTTCTAAAGTTTCTGCGTTCCAATCGACAAGAGCTAAATTGCATCCTAGATCGGCTAACTGTAAGGCAAGGGATCTTCCTATGCCTGACCCAGCTCCAGTAATAAGTGCAACTTTATCCTGAAAGTTTTTCACTCAAGGCTTAGGGAAGCTTCTTTTCTTTTTCTTATCTCCTTATTAATCTGGTCTGCGCAATCACTTGCAGCAGTTTCAAAAAAAAAGGGGAACACCGAATGAATAATTGCAGCTATTCCAGAAAAAATCATTTTAAAGCCATAAAATGATGCACAGCGCATATGCTGAATATAGGTTTCTCCATTAGACTTTGGATGCTTTGTAAAAATATTTGAAGATTTTGAGGGTTCCAAATTTATCCTACTCGGTTCCAGACTCTGGAACGCCCTCTACTACTTCTGCAGTATCTTGTGCAACAACATCTAAATCATCCATAGCATCTCTATAAAGAACTATAGCTATCATTTCTGTTATTGGCATGGCCGCTATTACTACTAATGAGCCGATAAGCAATATTGTTGTCTCGACCACAAGATTAAGAACTATTTGAATGAGAGTTGTTAAAACAAAGACTTTCCAAAAACCAACTTTTTGAACGAGCTCATTTGACTTGCCGAATGCATCCCCAACTCCAGTTTTATTATCAACAATTAAAATGAAACCAAAATACCATATTGTTATTAAAAATAGTCCTGGTACAACAAAAGCTATTAGTCCTATAAGAAAAGCTCCCCCAGCTAGGCACCCCCATCCTAAAGATTTAAAAAACATACCGTCCTTAAAACCGTATGCAAAATCCCAACCTATCTTAGGCTCTGCCCCTCTGGACAAGTCCAA
>MDSZ01249527.1_pt1 | contig 12286 bp, 6 predicted proteins | sample 811201 | NCBI WGS metagenome assembly MDSZ01 (sample SAMN05326647, study PRJNA326480) | marine metagenome | isolation source: seawater | place: Indian Ocean: North | collected 2010
CAAGATTTTTATTCTGTTTTAATTACTTTTTCTATTGGAATTTTTACTTTTTTACTAATCAAGTTTTTATCGAATTACATCATTATTTTTGGACGAAGAAGAGTAATTTTATCACTTTTAATTGCTTTTTTAATTGGTTTGTTTTTTAGGGATTATTTTTATTTGGAATATATTGGCTTTATTATCCCGGGCCTTATAGCATCATGGATGGATAAACAAGGTATAATAAGAACCATATCTGTTGTAATGATTGAATCAAGTATAGTTCATTTATTTTTAATGTTAATTTATATATATAGTATTTAAATGTTTAGGCCTCAAATACAAAAGACAAGAGTTTTATTAATATTAGCTATAATTAGTGTTGCTTTAGTTTATATGGTATCTAATTCAAAAACCTATATTAACAATTTTAATATAGATAAAAAATATTTAGCAGTAGATACTATGATAGAATCAATAAATCTTTTAAAAGAAGATAAATCTTATTTCCCAGATGAAGATATCTATAAAACTGGCTTAATTGGTAATGAAAATTCAGATATAACAACAATACAAAATACTGATAGTTTAATTTTAAAATCAAAAATAGCAACTTCTAATCCAAATTTTAGTGTATTTATTATTGATTTATTTGAAGAAATTAATTTGGAATCAGGAGATTCTGTTGCCATATCCATGACTGGCTCTTTCCCTGGAGCTAATATAGCTGTTCTATCTGCTTGTAAAGCTTTGAATCTATATCCTGTGATTATTTCGTCACTTGGTTCATCAGCATGGGGCGCAAATACAGTAAATAATTCTTGGTTAGAAATTGAGAAAAAATTAAATGATAATAATATAATTAATTATTCTAGTATAGGTTGCTCGATAGGAGGTGAAAATGATATAGGAGATAACCTTTCTGACAAAGGAATTGAATTAATTGAAGAAGTAATTGCAAAACATGATGTAGATTTTATTAATGAATCAAGTTTAGAAGAAAATATTTTAAAAAAGGTGAAACTGTATAAAAAATTAGATAATTATTCTGCTTTTATTAATATTGGAGGAAATGCCTCATCTCTTGGTCCAGGTAAAGGGAAGAGTTTTATAAAAGGAGGAATAATTAATCCTATGTTAAAAAATGATTATTCTGAAATTTATTTTAATGATGATAATTTGGAATTGTTTTTTAAAGATTTTGAAAAATCTATATCCTATAAATTTTTAGATAATGATATACCTTTAATTAATATTAAAAATATTAATTCACTTTTATATGATTATGGTTTGGATTATTTATTAGATCCAGATAAAAATATTGTTAAAGAGGGTGATTTGTATTACGATATTGAAAAGTTTAATGTTAAAACTATTTGGTTTTCTTTTATCATTTCAATTTTAATGTCTTTATCTGTAGGTATATATAGTCATTTTGAAATAAGAAAAAAAATGAAGGAGGATGAGCTTGATTCTATTATTTAGATTTACTTTATTATTTATAACATTTGCATATTCTTTACCACTTAAGCCTAGCAATAGTAAAAATCTTGAAATTGTTAAAATATCTGATGAAAATAAAACAAGAACATATTATCATTTAGATAAAAAAGGTTATTTAGAATATTCTGATTTAGAAAGATTTTTAGATAAAAATAAAGATTATACTGTAAAAATAATTTCTAGAACTAAAATATCTAAAAATAGCAACTCAAGCAAATCTTTTGGATTTATTTTAAATATTATTAATGGTTCAGATACAACTACAAAAGAGCTGAAATATAAGAAGAAGGTTTCATTGTCAAAAGTCCCTAATAAAAGAGGTTTTTCATACACAAATGCAGGTTTTTGGTTGGAGGAAATTAATAATCCTTCAATGGTAAAATTATTTATCGAACCACTAAAAGGTAGTCCAGAAGTAGATATTAGAGTAGTTTATGATGAGATTCAAGATAAAGAATTTGGAATTGATATTTCTCCAGTTAATATTGTTAAGTCCAATAATGTTTTTTATTTACGAGATACAACCTTTGTAAAATCAAAAAAATGGTATTTGATTAATGACAATAATGATTTTCAGTTTAAAATTAGAGGACCAGCATTGTTAAAAATAAGATCAAGGACAGATAATCTCAATTCAGATGATAGTTTTTATGGTTTTAAACTTCAGGAAAATGGAAAAAATATGATAAATCAGAGTTATAAAATTGTTGAATCTAAAAAAGCAGCTTATTATATTGATGATTTAGATATAGAGAAGAATTTAACTAGATTTAATACTATGTTTTTTAATGTTCCTCCAGGATTAAACTATTATCTTGTAGAAAATCTTAGTAAATCTAATGGGAATGTATTAGTTAAAATTGAATCAGATTTAATTGAATTAAAATAATGTACAGATTATACTTTGCATCTATTTTTTTATTTATAAATTTGGTTTATTCATTAGATTATAAAAGTAATTATTATTTTGGTTATGATAATAATGTTTTAAAATACTCAGATAATGAAAATATTTTATTTTCAAGGTATATATCAACGCAAAAAACTTTATCAACTAAGTTTAAAATTTTAGAAAGATCTACAAGATTTAGTTTTTCCCTTAAGAAGAATTATTTTATAGATAATGATGAAAAATCTAATTATAGTATTTCATTAAAATTTAAGCAGCCTTTAGGTAATTATAAATTCTTAGATTTTTCATATAACTTTATAAATGATATCTATTTACGAGAATATGTTGATGTTGATCAAGGAATTGTAAATTATATTTATGATGGAACTGATTGTGACTTTGACTTTAGCAAGTATAGTATAGGTTATGAAACTCCATTAATAAGAAATAAATCTAAGATAAATTATTACTATTTATATCAAACTCAATTTTATAATAAATATTTTACTGAATTTGATTTAGAGCTTAATGGTTTTAAGATCAGGTATTTAAATAATAATAAAAAAAATAAACTTAATGTTTCGTTAACATTATTTGATGCTAATAATATATCTAAAAATGATGAAACAATATCTACTAATTATATGGATAGAGGATATACAGAGTTTAGTTGTTTTTTAAGTTATGAATATAAATTAAGAGATAATAAAGTTGGATTTTCTATAAATGAAAATTTAAGGAAATATTCTTCTAGTATAATTGCTGATCAATTACATTATGATAGAGATCATATTGATAGGCAAATATCTTTGTGGTATAGCTTTAATCATGGAGATAAAAATAAGAGTAAATTTATAATGAAATATAGAGAAAGAAATACAAATTCTGATTATTCGTGGGTTGAAGATTTAAAAACTTTTGATAAGTTGATTTTTGAATATGTGATTTATTTAAGAAAGAAGGAATTATAAATAAATGAAAAATTATAAAAATAACATATTGTTTATTTTTTTTACATTGATTTACTTGGGGTGTGACAAACAATCAAATCCATTTATTGGTGCAAATAGTATTGCATATCAGGAAAATTTATCTGGAGAATCAAGAGATGTGATTATATTAGAAAATGTTGAGTTTGATGTTTATGATTGTAGTTCACTAAATGAGCAAGATTGTAATAATGATATTTGGTGTACCTATAATCAAAGTTGTATTTCTAAACCAAATGATCTGTTAATTGTTGCAAATCAATATCAAGAAGGCTTAATAATATATCAGATTATAGAAGATAATAATTCTATCTCTCTAAACAAAATTTATCAAAATAATAATTTTGAAGTATTAGATGAGACAAGTATTGAAAATGATTTAGAGTTAAGAAGTATTGTTTATTCTGAAGATTCAAATATTCTTTATATATTAGATAAATTTGAATATTTATATCATGGTTGGCTACCAGGTTTGCTTGAGAACACTACGTTATCTTATAATGATTCTTGCTATGATTATGAAAATTTAGATACAGTGTGGGATCCTAATCAATTTACGATTTTTAATTTAATTTCAAATTTACATTCTACTCAAATTATTATGGATGAGTCAAATCCTGGAAATTTAGATGAAACTTTATTTTTAATAAAGTATAATTCTAATATTATTTCTCAGCAAAATTTACCAGATCCCATTAAGACATCTTGTTCTAAGATTGGTGCTTATTATTTTGAGTTAGACCCCACAATTTTAGGTAATACGGAGGCATGTAATGGTAATTTTATTACGAATTATAATTTAGATGTTAGTCCTTTATTTGATTATGATATAAAAGATATATTTTTTAATAATGATAAGATTTTTATAGCTAATCCTTATAATGAATTTGTATTTAAAGATCCTTCAGGAAATTATTTAAATCTTAATCATGGTACCAGTGAATTTGAAAATATTTCAAACGGATGTGATTTACCCAATAATACTGTTTATTTTACTGATAGTGGTGAATTATTATATAACTCTGGAAATGATATTGGGTATTTTGAGTTGAATTTTAATGGTATGAATTTATCTTCTTACATTAGTGATAATGTGGATTGTTCTTTTGATGATTTAGGGTATTATAAACAATATTCTTCAAGTTGTTTTGATGGTGAAATTAATAATCAAAATAATTTTGCTGTAGCTGTATCTGGTAATAAAGTTATTGGTTATTCAATTATAACCTCAAGTATTGATAGTAATTGCGGAACATTAATTGATTTAAATACAAATGAAAATTTTGATTTAGTTAACAAAGAAACAAATTCTTTATCAGTGTATGATTATAGTTCTTATAATAATCTAATTGAATATAGTTATGATTTAGAAACACCTTCAAAAGTTAAATCAGTTTATAATTATGGTAATTATGTATTAGCTGGGCTATATAATGATGGATGTTACATTACGTTACTTGGAGATAATACAAATAGTTTGGTTAAATTAGAAGGTACGAATAGTTTTACAGTTAATGATATTTATTATGATGAGATTAATCAAGTCTTGTTATTGTCCGTTGGAAGCGGTGGAGTATTAATATATAATTGGAATGGATTAAGTTCTAACCCTAATTTCATGGGTCATATTGTTTCTTCGCATGCTTATACTGCTAGAATATTTAACAATAAGTACGTTGTTATTGCAACTAAATATGGAGTCGAAATCTATAATTATGAAAATATATAATAATAAAATAATTTTAATTTTAGTATCATTTTTGTTTTGTCAATTTGATTGGGATGATAATGGTTTAGCTTTAAGACAGGGCTATCATATTGAATGGCAAAGAACAGCAGATGTAGGTGGAGCTGGGGAAGTTATATTTGCTTGGTCTGATACTAGAGATGGTGGAAGAGATATTTATGCATTAAAAATTGATCAGAACGGTAATGTAGTTGATGGTTGGGATTCTAATGGTCAAATTGTAGTAAAAGCTCCAGGGAGGCAAGAAGATCCTCAGTTAGTTTCAGATACTAATGGTGGTGCATATGTTATTTGGAAAGATTATAGATATGAACCAGATGATGGTGACTTTTTTGCTCAGCATATTCTTTCTGATGGTTCATTAGCATGGGATGCTGAAGGTGTGCCTTTAACAACTGTAGCTGGAAAACAGACTTCTCCTAATCTTTGTGTAGATGGGCAAGGAGGTGCTTTTGCAATATGGAAAGACGAATCTTTGGGCTCTGGAATACCTAGTTTATATGGAACTCATTTAGGTTCAGGTGTACTGGAAGAAGGTGTAGGGGTATTATTAAATTCTTCAGATTTATCATATGGCGGAGTTAGTTTGGAGGTTGCTTCTGCAGGTTCAGCAATGCTTGTTTGGTCTTATACTGTCGGAACAAATGATGAAGATTTGTATGCACAAAGGATTGATACTTCATGTAATACTTTGTGGTCAAGTCCTGAAGAAGGAGGAATTCCTTTTTATCAAGGTGTTGGAGTTCAAGCTTCACCAAGAGTTACGTATTATAATGAAGATTATTCTATAGTTGTTTGGGAGGATGATAGATCTGGAGATGATGATATATATGCTCAGTTTCTTGATATGAATGGTTCAGTTTTTTATGACCCATCTGGTTTGTTAATTTCTTCAGCAGTAGATAGACAGTATAAACCAAGAGTAAAAGCAAATAATTTAGGTGCATATATTGTTTGGTATGACTTAAGAGATAATCTTGGTGCTACTCCGGTAAATAATGATATTTATTTACAGAGAGTAACTATTGAAAATGGATTAGAATGGGATAGTGAATTGCCTATTGCAAGAGGTGGTTTTTATTCAAATTTATCATATATACCAGATAATACTGAGTCTAGATTAACAACAGACTTAAATGGAAATGCATATGTAACATGGATGAGTGATAGTAGTATTGAAGGAGAATATGATATTGTGTTACAGCTAATAAATAGTAATTCTGAAATTTTATATGATGAAAATGGCTTAGTAGTTTCTGAGGCTGATAAAAGACAGGAGAGTCCTATAGTTAGAAGTGATGGTTCTGGTGGAGCTTTTGTTGTTTGGGGTGATAAAAGAAATGGAAGTATAGGTGTATATGCCCAGCATATTTATGATACTGGAGCTATTTCTTTGTTAGATGATGGAAAAGAATTTTTTTGGGGAATTGATGGTAATACAGTTAGTAGTTATGCTAATAAGCCATCAGCCTTGTATATGGGTGATAATGAGCTTGTTGTTTCATGGACAGATCAAAGGTACGGTCAAAATTTGAAGAATTTTGGTCAAAAAATATACAATAATTGGCTAGATTCTGATGTTTCTGATGGTTTTATTTTAAGTAACTCAGATGCACAAGATTACCCTGTTTTAGAAAACTTGGATAATAATATTATTCATGTTTTTCCAGATGTTTCAGGAGAAGTTAAGTTGAAATATCAAGTGCTAGATCAAAGTTTAAATTTATTAGATAATGAATCATCTTTGGTTAATCCAACTTCTTCTTCACCTCAGTTTTATAATTCATTTAGTTTGGTAAATACTGATAATGGAACATTCTTAGCTTTTTCTGAACAAGTTTATTTTGCAGCTTTTAATGTATTTTTACAAAAATTTGATGATAATGGTAGTGTTTTTTCTAATCCAATAGCTCTTACTTCAAATTTTACAGCTGATGAAAATGTAAGAAATGTGCATGATATTCCTGGTTATGGGTTAATAATAGTTTATGATTCTGAGAGTTGGTTAACAGGCCGTAAAGTTAAATTGATGGCAGTTGATTACGAAGGGAATGTTCTGCAAGGTTGGAGTGATGGGATAAATGTATGTGATGTGGATTCAAATCAAGATTATTTAGATTCTGTCACTACTGATCAAGGTGTTTTTATTATTTGGAACGATGGTAGAGGTGACGGTGATGATATATATGGTCAGATGATTGATATAAATGGAAATTTATTAGGTAATTCTATTGGAGAAGAAATAGCTGTGTATGATAGTTATCAACAAAATCCTTCAATTGCTTATAATGATAAATTATCACACAATGAAGTTTTAATTTGCTGGGAGGATTATGTTAATAATAGTTATTATGATATTTCTTGTAAAGCAATTCTTACATCAACATTATATCATTCTCCAAATATTCAATTAGCTAATACAGTGAATTCTAATCAAATAAATCCATTTGTATATACTACGTTAGATGGTAGTTATTTAATAACTTGGCAAGATTCTAGAAATTATGCTGGTACTGTTGCTCCCAATGATGATATTTATTTACAAAAATTAACAAGTGATGGTATAGCTTTTGAGCAAAATGGAATTTCTGTATGCAATGCTGATTTTTCTCAAAATAATCCGCAAATTGAATTGTATGATGAGAGTTTAAATTCTTATTTAATTTATTGGAATGATTTGAGAAGTTCAGGAAAAGCTGATCTTGTTAACATTTATGCTCAATCAATAACCATTAATGATGATAGTTCTTGTTTATCAGGAGATGTCAGTGGTGATGGAGTGATTAATGTTGTTGATGTTATCTCTACAGTAAATCATATTATTGGTAATTCTATGTTAGAAGGTGAAGCTTTTTGCTCCGCAGATTTAAATGATGATGGAATTATAAATGTTACAGATATTATTAGTTTGATAAACATTATTCTATCATAGAATAGATAAATATAATGAAGTATTTTTTCCCTATATTATTTTTTGTTTCTTTAGTTTTATCTCAAAGTTCATTATCTGAAAGATATACTACGTATAGTGAGTTAGAACAAAAGTTAAATGAGTGGGAAAATAATTTTGGTTCAAATTCCGATCCATTTCCTCAAATTCAGAATGAAGGAATCATATATCATCATGAAATTATCGGTTATTCAGGTGTTGACAATTTACCAATTTGGGCAGTTAAATTATCATTTAATGCTGATATAGATGAAGATGAGCCTAAGATGCTAATTTTAGGTCAATGTCATGCTGAAGAAATTTATGGGTTAGAGATTGCCATTGAGCTTATAGAGTGGTTTTTAAACCCATTTAATTCTGAAAATTCAATTTATTTACAATCTATATTTTCAATAATGTCTAATTCAGAAGTTTGGATTGTTCCTACGCATAATCCTGAGGGTTTAGAAGTTGTCCATGGTTATTATGATATTAATAATAATTGGCTGCAAGATGAATCATTTAGAAAAAATAAATTTGACGCAAATATGAATGGCATATTTGATTTTGTTTTAGGAGTCGGTGATGATATTGATGGTGTTGATTTAAATAGAAATTATGATTTTAATTGGATATTTGGAGATGATTTCAATCAGCTTGATAGTGGATGTAGTACTAATCCCTCATATTTATCAAACTTTGATTATTATCGAGGGACTGAGCCTTTTTCAGAACCTGAAATTAGAGCTATAAGAGATTTTACTATAGAAAATAATTTTTTGCTATCAATTGCCTATCATAGTTCTAGGTCCGGGTGTGTTGCTGAAAAAGTTATTTATCCATGGATATGGGAAGATGATAAAAGCGCACCAGATATAGATGTCATTTCAGAGCTTGGAATTGAGATTTCGCAGAAAATACCAACGCAAGATGGGTTGAGTTATTATTATCCTACTAATAGCAAAAGTATGAGAGGAAATGCACATGATTGGCTTTATGCAAATACCGGATGTATTCAATATTTAATTGAGGTTGGAACAAGTGATATTCAATCAAGTGATATTAATGTTATAGAAGATACTATTAGTAGAAATATGCAAGGCCTTTTGTATTTATTGAAAAAAGGAGCAGGAACTTCTATACAAAATGGACCAGATGTATATCAAATTTCAGGATTAGTAAAAGATATAAATGGAGAGCCTATTAATGCTGAAGTTAAAATTTTAGAAAACCATGGTCCAATGTTAAAGCCTAGAATGACAGATGATTTTGGAAGATTTAGAAGGATCTTAAAAGAAGGATTGTATACTATTGAAGTGTCTTCGTTTGGCTATGAGACATATACTTCATCAGTAAGCCCATCAAGTAGTTCAATTACAGAATTAGAAATAACATTAAATGAATTACCATACTATAATTTAAATTTTAATTTATTGAATTCTGATATTGAAGGAGAGATGTACGCATTGTTAAAAGGTGATTTTAATGAAATTGAGATAGATTTTTCAAATCAGATAGAGCTTCCTGAGGGGGATTATCAATTATTTATTAATTCTGATTACTATTTGCCTAAATTTTTAAATATTAATCTTAATCAAGATACTATGGTTGATATAGAAATTTATAATAAAGGTGTTTTCACATATGATTCTTTTGAAAATTCAAATAATTGGGTAAATAATAATGGCTTAGTTATAGAAGATAATCAATTGAAAAGTCAATCATCAAGTTATTATCAATATAATCAAAATAAATCAATAAGAATGAGTAAAGACCTATCCCAATTTGATAATCTTGATTTTATTTTGAAAGTTAGATTGAAAAATGAGCTGGAGTGGGATAATGATAAGTTGATTTTTAGGCTTTCATCAGAAAATTCTGATGCATATTCTATTATTAAACAGATATCAAGCCACAATTTTGAATGGTATGATGCTTATATTCCATTTAATATTGTAGATGAAAGAAAATATTTAGAAATAGTTTTAGAAACAGATGGTAGTGTAAATTATAGGGGATTTAATATTGATAATATTGAATTATTATACCAATGTAATGGATTAAAAGGTGATCTTGATAGTTCAGGTTATTTAAATATTTCAGATGTTATTTTAATTGTTGATGAGATTTTAATTGCTATAAATTCTCAACAGCTTACAAATTGTCTTGCTGATATAAATAATGATAATATTATTAATATTTTTGATTTGATTTTAGTTATTGAGAACATATTAGAGAATTAAATATGAAAAAAATTATTATATATATTTTGTTTAACTTTTTATTTTCAGGTCCTATAGCATTTAAGGCATTTGATTATAATCTCACAGATAGTTTTTATGGAAGGGGAGATTATGTAATTGTTCTAGCATCATCTCAATTAGAAACATACTTGACAAATCCAAATCCAAGTTTGGGAGGTGATTTTGTTGAATTTAAAAATTCACAAGGGTTTAATGTTCATATCGTGAGTTTGGATGAAGAGTATGTTGATTCAAATGGAATAGTTCAAGAAAGTATTTCTTCAGCTGAAGAATTAAAGAATTATTTGATTAATTATGATAATGAATCAAATGGTATGTTGGAATATGTTTTAATGGTTGGTGATGTGAATGGGCAATATACAATTCCAACTTTTACAATAAATTCATATAATGAACAAGAGATAGATGTGACAGATTATCCTTATTCATTTACTGACAATCCATATGAGCCTAAATTTTTTATTGGTAGATGGCCAATTAGAACAATCCCTGAATTATTAAATATTAAAAGTAGAAGTATACAGTATGTAACTAATGAGAATTTGTTATTATCTAATGACGATTTGGAATTTTATAATAATGCTATGCTTGTAGCTGGGAATTACAAAACAGCTGATGGTTTAGAAGTTCCTCCAAATGAATGGCCTGTAACTCCTGTTTGGACATCATTGTGGTTGGAAGAAGAGTTAAATAATTTTGGATACACTCAAATTGATACAGCTTTTTTCCACCAATATAATTATCAAACTGCTACATATAATCCATTGATTGAAGATAAATGGAATGAAGGAGTTGGTGTTATAAATTATAGAGGCTGGGGGGATGCTAATGGATGGCATAAGCCTTATTTCCATAGAGAGGAAATACTTGCACTTGATAATCAATGGAGATTGCCTGTTGTTATGAGTTTTGTTTGTAATACAGGAGATTTTGGAAATGATTATAGTGGAACAGGTCTTGACAAATGTTTTGGTGAAGTGTTGATAACTGCTGGTAGTATTAATTCACCAAAGGGTGCAGCTGCAATGGTAGGGCCATCAGATTTAGATACAGATACTCGTTTTAATAATGTTATGTGCGGAGTTATGTGGGATGGTTTATTAGAAGGAAGAACACCCGAATTAGGACCTGCTCTTCATTTAGGGAAGCAATCTTTGATTGATGAATTTTCAGGTTTGTCAGTTGAAGGAACAATTATTGATGTTTTTTATCATCATGTATACAGTGTTATTGGAGATCCTAGTTTACCAGTTACTTTAAAAAAACCTGGAAATATTTTGTTAAATATTGATGTAGACGATGATAATAATGCAGATGAAGTATTAACCTCTTCGCATGTAGTTACATTCGTATATGATGAATTTGGAAACCCTATCGAAGATTTAGTGGGTGTTTTATTTAAAAATGGAGAGCCTTTTAATAATTCAGAAAATTCTATTTACCGAGGTGTTTCAGATTCAAATGGTTTGTTAATTATAGATTTTGAATTAAATGAAGAGTCAGATTTGCAGTTATATTTAAATAAGGCTCAATTTCTTCAAAAATCAATTAATATTTCTTTTGATTCGGATGATGGAGCATCTATTAGTGAAAACATTTCAACTTCATTAGATATTGCTATAGTTGGAGATTTGTATGCAGTTCCTGGAGAATGGTTTGATTTTGATATACAAATCACAAACTCGAATGAATTTTTATTAAATGACTTTGATTTATCTTTAGATATAGATGATAGTAATGTATTGATAACAGGGCTTAATATCGAAGGGAATAGTAGTATTGATTTAAATGGTTATTCAGTGTTAATACCAGAAGATTATAGTGTGGGTGATAAAGTAATATTCTATCCAACTTTTGTAAGTCCTGATTATAATTTGTCAGCTGATAGTATTAAGGTGGTTGTCAGTGATAGTGGATCTTCTTATCTAGAAACTTTTCCTTCTCCTAGGTGTGAATATGGTTATAGGGCTATAGATAGTA
>MDSZ01017528.1_pt1 | contig 12285 bp, 14 predicted proteins | sample 811201 | NCBI WGS metagenome assembly MDSZ01 (sample SAMN05326647, study PRJNA326480) | marine metagenome | isolation source: seawater | place: Indian Ocean: North | collected 2010
ATTTGCTGGGTCAAGTTCGCTTGATTCTAAATTTAATGTACCACCATCATTTGCATCAGTACCTTTAAGTGTTAATTCAGTAATAGAAGGATTAAAAGTAAAGTCTGATGTATTATTAACACTATCTAATAATTTGTTTGAATTGTCGTGAAAAGCTACAGGAAAATGTGTATTAGTTGTACTGTTTGTAACTGCTACTGAGTCACACGTACCACTTAAAAAAGTTATACCTGCACTACTAATGAGAAATATAGGAGTAGAACCTTCTATTAATGTAACACCACCACCAGTACCAAAAGTAAAATCTACATTTCCTGCTGATGTAAGGTTTAATACTTGACTAGCATCTAAGGTAACATCACCATCTGCATCAAGTAAAATATCACCACTAGCACCTGTTGCATCCGTAGTAGCAATCGTAAATGTACCATTTGTTCCTGCTGTTAATGTGGCTGTATCATTAGCAGAACCTGTCATAGTAATAACTTTACCATTAACTGTTATATCACTTGTAAGTGCAACTACATCAGTAGCATCTTTATATATTGCTTTATCTGCAGGTTGTGTAATAAAAACTGTAGGTGTAGAATTAGAGGGCCAATTAACTTTATTATTACTATTTGTACTTTTAATAACATTTCCATCAGTTCGTGTTAACACTGCTCCTGATGTAGCAAATGTACCTATTCCTATTTCAAAATTACCTACACCATCTATTGCTGTATAGTAAGTAGTATTACCATCGCCTACACCAGTAAAGTCTACAAAACCTGTTTCTGGAGTATTGGTTAGGGTATAGTTAGGCAAAGTGCCAGTCATACTAGTAGCAACTACTTTTGCTCTATCTAATAGAACATGAGCCATATTATATTTCCTATGCTATACGAATAATTGCTGTATTATGAGCCGCAGCAGGAATCTGTACAGTAAATGTACCTGCAGTAGATGCAACTGTTCCACCAAAACTAATAATAGCTATTGCTTTATTTCCGTTAGTTGAATTATATATAAAAGCACCTGATGCCGATATTGTAGCATTTGTAAATGTTACATCATCAAAATCTACAAATGCTACATCATTAGTATCATCAACAGATACTTGAACATTTTGTAAAGTAGCACCCCCTGTAGTATAGCCATTACCATTTGCTACTTCATCAGTTGTTGATGCTATAAGCTCTGAATAATTTTCAATAACATGGTCATAAGTACGAGACTCACCAGACTTTATTAATGCCATTTTTAAAGTATCTGATTCTAATTGATGTCCCTCTTTTAGTATTTCACCTTTAAATGAATTAACCATACATGTAACGACAGCCATTTTTTTTAACTCCTCATTGGGTCAGGATATTCTTCAATAAATGCTGATGCTTCTAAATCGTCTGCAGCACTTGCCAATGCCTTTAATATATCTCCTGACTCTAATATAATGTTGGCACTATCTATTCTTAAATATGTATTTTGAGCAACAGGTTTTGTACTTACTAAATTAAATGTATTTCCTGTTGATGTATCAACAATCTGTATTGTTAGGTTTGCACTTGCACTACCATCTACATTACTTACAATAATTTCTTTTACTACTGCTGTTCTATTTGTAGGACATGTATATAATACACCTGCACTTCCTGTTGGAATATCTAAAAATGCATTAACTCTTCTTTTTGATTCATATGTCATACGTTAAATTCCTTTTAAAAAAGAGGGCAAGTTTTACCCTGCCCCCTTAGATTGTACGAGTTACGCTAATGTATCTCTGTCAACTTCATCAGCAACCATGTCGCTACCCATATCTGAACAATCCATAAGAAGTGCCCAAATACGAAACTTACCTGTAGTAACTGCACCACCTGAAAGTGTTACAATTTTTAGGTCAATGTTGTCGTTAGCAACAGCCATTACAGGCTGATATGCTGCAGGGTTTTGTGCAACTACTGCCGCAGCTGATGTGCCATCAAAGCCATCAACAAATACGTCAGGGTCAACACCAGTGCCTAAGTCTACAGTAAATGTAGAACCATCAGAAGCAGTATCAACTTCAATACCTGCGTTTAAAATCATTGTACCTTTTGGTACAGCGATTACAGGAATGATATCGTCTGCTGCAAGAGCACCACCTTTATCAGATAAAGCAGTTGCTAAGTTCAATGTAGTTTGAACCAAGTATGGATTTCTTCCACGCTGCGAATTACCTCTCGCTGCTTGAAGTGTATTATCACCTAATGCCATAGTTTATTCTCCTACTTTAAGTTATATGCTGCAGTTACGATAGCTTCAGGTCGAAGTATCTTTCTGCCGTACAAATGCATACCACGAACAATATCAGCGAAACTATCAGGGTCTCTGTAAGTTTCTGTCTTGTTGATTTGTTCAGCAGTTGCTACTGCTGATGAATGACCTGCTACAATAACACCATAGTTACTTGTATTAGAAGCACCTACTGTTGAAGGTCCTGTACCAACTGAAGGTAGGTTATTAGACATATATATCTTAAACCCATGTAAGTTACTTACGATTAAACCATTTTGTAAGCCACTTCCACCCCAATCAGCTTGTAGCAATCTAGAGTCTTCATCCTTTAATAGTTCACAAAATACAGGGTCTAAAACTAACCATCTGTTATTTGAGTCTACGTTTTGTTGGTCTAACTTTCTAGACATACGAGCTATAACTTGTAATGGACTCGCAATACCACCAGTAGTTGCATGCATTGTTGTAGTAGTTTGTCCCGGAGCTCTTGGTTTAAGAGCAATGGAATTGTTTGCAGTACCTGCACTACCATTTTCTGCTGTAAAGTCAGATGCGTCTAGTGACATTGAAGCCAACAATTCTGCACCAACTAAGTTAGCACCATCAGAAGATGAGTCTACTGCTTTAGCTCCATTTACTGTTGTATTAATAGTATCTGGTGAACTATGTAATGCAGACTGTTTGAAACCTGACAAGTAGCCTAGTACTTCTTGGTCGTATTGGTCTTTGAGCCTATATGCAGCTCTATCAGATGCAAGTGATTGAAAGTTCACATGCGAATGGGCTTCCTCAATATCATCAACTTTAAATGCAAAATAGTTTGCTTTGTCGATAACAAGAGAAAATTCTTCATCGTCAATATCCTGTGGTGTAATAGTTGAACCACGAGAATAAGATTTGACAGTGATTTCAGGCTCTTTGATAACCTTAACTGTGTCTCCAAAGTTAGCGATTTCACCAAAGTAGTCTGAATTAGTTATTGCTTCCACTACAGAACCCTTACGAAAAGCAAGTTGTACCTGTTTGGAATAGATTACAGGAGAAAAATTACCATTTGGTAAGTTTCCATGCCCTGCTGCACTAGTAAAAGCCATAATCATTCTCCTTTTCTTTTACTTAAACAGATGCAAAATACCATATACATATCAGAGAGGTCTATAGATATAAGGTGCGATTAACTAACATGTTGCAATCAAGTTAACTAATCGGGCAAATACTAAAGAGTAAGTCTTTGTCTTATTTGGAATTTGCAAGATTGTAAACAACCTAAGTGTTGCTTACATTAGTTATACATGATTTATATTATTTGTCAAGCACTATCGTGCTGAACCTGATAAATCATATATAAATTTCTTAGAACGGATAGCTTCCATAATTTCGTCAGAGCGTTTTTCATATTCTGCTGTTGACATTTTTTGGACTTCCGATTCTTTTAAATACGTTGAGCTTTCATTTGTTACTGGTGTTGATTTTTCTCCACGAGTATTAACAGCTTTTGCTGCATCTTTATTTGATGTTTTCTTTACTGACTCAATTTTTTTATCTGCTTTATAGAGGTCAATAGCACGACTAGCTGACCTTGCATCTTCTTCATTTTCATATAAAGCATCTTGTACCCATTTAGGCTGTTCTTCTGCCCATTCGTGAAAGTCATCACTTTCTCTAATCTCAGTAAAGTCAGGATGTAGTTTTAATAATTCTGCTTCAGCTTTTTCTTTTGAAGCATTTAACTGCATCTCATTTATCTTTTTCATTTTCTCTTCAAGAACATCTGATTGTTCTTTAGCTTTTTTAATTGCTATTGTTTCAACTATACCTGCTACATCAGGATATTCTTTTGCCCATTCATCTATCTCTGCTTCAGTCTTGGGTAACTTAATCTCTTTCTTTGTAGCTTTTGTTAATTGTTCTTCAAGATTTTGTATTTTTAATTCAAGAGTTTTTTGTTGTTGTTGTTGATGTTTTCTTAAATCACCATACCTTTTTTTAAAAGTTCTTTCTTCAGCATTTTCAGGTTCAACTTCCTCTTTTACTTCTTCTTTTTCAACTTCACCTTTTTGTTCTTCTTTTAACTTTTTTAATTCTTCTTCATCTTTTTTTATTTTGTCTTCTCTGCTATATGGCTTTGCCATAAATGCTTTCTTTTCTATTTTTACTTCTTTTGTCATAGCTTCCTGTTGTTCTGCCATGTTTCTTCTCCTTGTGTTGTTGGGGTCAAAGTAGCCAGTCATAGGGGTATGAGTAGCCAACAAATATGTGGGTTATTTATTTTTTCTTAGAAGCTAACCCACCATGCTTCATAAATGCTTGAGCACCTATCTTATCAAATTTATTTCCTTTTCCTGATGTAGCTTCTTTAAAGGCTTTCTCTGCTTGGTCTACTTCTTCTTTGCTTCTTCTTTCAGCTTTTTCTTGTTCTCTACTCTCATTATTAGTACTTGCAGAAGAGCTACTACCACTTGTAGTGTTAACAGTTTCTGTAGGTCCATAGTATCGTCTTGGTTGAGGAGTATTTTTATTTTCTGCTTCTATCTCTAGAGGAGATTTATTACGTGTAGTACTTGTACTTGTTTTTCTATTTAAATTTTTATCAAGTTTTACTTTACTTAATTTCTTTTCAGCACTTTCTAAATTATCTATATAGCTTTGTTGATTACCTAATCCAGCACCTTTGATAGCTCCTATAATTCCCTCACCCTTACCAAAGGCTTCTGCACCAGCTTTAATTGCTTGACCTAGATTATATTTAGGTTTAAGTCCTCTTCTTCCGGGAGTTCCAAAAGGTGTATCATCTAGTTGAGGTGAGTATACATCCCATTCTTGTCCATTCCATAATGCTTTAACAGTATAATTTTTCTTTTGTAATTGTTCCATCTCAAATTGATTTTGAGTACTCCAACCTGCAGGAGCAGTTTTTGGATTAACAATACTTCTAATAAATTTATCATCTCCACGTTTTGTTACAAAGTCTGCACTATCTGCTCCTAAAGTTATTGAATGACCTCGTGGTACAATTTTTCCTTCAAACATTGTTGTAGAACCATCTCGTTCTTCTCTTTCAGCAACTGGACTTGTTGTTTGAATTGACTCTTGTATAGCACTATCAGTAGCTACTTCAGTACCTTTTAATACATATCCCGGACCGGGGTCTGGTACTAACTGACCTCCTACATTATATACTAATACTTCATCACCTGTTTCAGGGTTAACAAACATTTGTTGTTTTATTCCAGTACCAGCCATGTATTGATTATATTTTTCAGATACATTTGTTTTCTTAATGTCTTGACCTTCTGCTGCTTTAACAATAACAAGCTCACCCATGTTGCCATCATCATCTTCAGCCATAATATCTTCAGGAGTAAAGGGAACATCATCAGGTAGTTCAGAAGAATCGTTACTCATCTGTCCCATTTTTTCCATCATCTTTAAACCTGCTTTAGCTTCTTGTCTCATCTTCATAAGTCGTTCTAAACCTATGTATCTAACTACATCAGCTGGAAATACAAACTCACCTTCTGATACCATTGCAGGTACATCATCTCTAACTTCTTTTTGCATAGAACCAACAGGAACATCGTTACCAGACACAGGGTCTTTTGTGCCACCATCTTGTTCTAATCCACCATCTTGAAATATTTTCATTTGTTCTTTCATTTTTTCTCTGCTCCTATTACTTCATCTCGTAATAATTTTAATCTACGCAATGTTGTAATAGAACCTTGTGCTCTATGTACAACATTTAATTCATTACTCTGCTCAAGAACTTTATGTTTTTGGTCTATGAGTAAATCTATATAATTATTGAAGCTGTCCAGTAGCCGTTTGTTGTCCACCAGCGGCTTGAGGTGAGACAGCACCTGTTTCTCCTTGTGCATTACCTGTAAATCCTTGTTCATTTGGTGTAGGTGCTTGACCTACTCCTACTTGTCCACCACCACTACCACTTGTATCGTTGGCATCAGCACCTGCTTGTGGTTTTCCTTGCTGTTCAGGTTGTGGTTGTTGCATTCCCTGCATCATTTTTGCTTGTAGCATAGCTTCATCTATGTTATTAGTAACTTTATCAGGGTCTAAGTCCATTGATTTAGCAATTTCTCTAATAATATATTGAAATTTTGCAAATGGTGCAAGTGCTGGGTTACTTGCTGTACCTAAAAACTGCATTAGTCTTTGGCTACGTACTTCATTAGCCATTAGACTTTCTGTTCCCCTAGCTTTTACTTCTAAATCACCTTTAATTTTAGGGTCAAAGTCAAACTGCATATTAAATCTAAACAGATTTTCTCCTAAAGGTCGTAGTAAATAGTCATCTACATTCTTAATAACTGTTTTAATACCACCACTTGCAGCATTCATTAACATTGAGATACCACTAGCTGTTCTTCCAACCCCTGTAACTCCTGTTTGTCCATGAGCAAAGGATGGAAACCCTGTGCTTTCATCTGATAACTGTCTAGCTTTATCAAATAACTGCATATTTTCATTTGATACATTTGGAAACTTTGTTCCAAAGATAGCTTGTCCCGGAGCACCACCTTGTCTTCTAAATATTTTTCCCGGATACACAGATAAGTCTTGTCCCGGAACTAAATTTGTTTCATCTACTTCTATTAAAAGATTTCCAGACAGTACAGCATTGTCTACAGCCATACGCATAAAACCATTCATTAGTGTTTGTGTATCATCCATGTTTTCAGCAATACCAATACCAAAAAATGAATACGGATTTAACTCATATGGAGATGCCATGTATGGAATATGTGAAGGTTTAAATGGATTCAATACTGCACGAATTAATTTACCATTGGCTATCCAAATATTTGCATGAACTTCATCAACATCTTTAAATTCTTTAGGCATAGGAATGTCATTAACTTCTAATAATTCTTTATCTACAACACCCCAATATTCTAAAACTTCAAATCGTTCTACATCTAAATCATTTGTATAATCAGCTAAATCATTTTCCCATTCTTTTCTTTGATAAGACTCACCTTGTTCTATACAACTTTCAATAACGTTATCTCTAAAGAAAGGTCGCTTTTTTAAGTTTCGTAATTGTGAACGAGAAAGTTTATGACGTTCTACAACATACTGTGCATCATTCATATGATTAGCGTCAGGGTCAGGATAAAAGTTCCAAACAGATACATGAGAAACTTGAGGTACAGTTTTTACAATAGCTTCATACTCACCATCTTCTCCCCAATTAGGATACTCTTTATCTATAGCAAAAGGTCCTTTCATTACACCAGTACCAAACAATGCCATTTCAAATGCAGTACTACGTAAATGTTTTGTACCATGTGACTCTTCTAGCTGGTCCATTATTTTCTTTTCCATAGCCTTTGCTGCAATTAAAGAAGGACTATATGTTACAGACTTAGGAGATGTTCCTACTCCTTCTTTTATATTATCTGCTTGTTGACTAAGTTTTTGTTCTAAAGGTCCTAGTTGAATACCAGCTCTATATCCTTTAGGTAATTCACCATCTTTAAATTCTAACGGAAGCTCTGGTGGTTTTTCTTGGTCTTCCATTGGATTTGGTTCAATATTAATATGAACATTTTCAGATACACCTTCAGGTAATTCTGTAGGTTCAATACTAATTGGAAACTTATTACCTGCAAATAATACATCAACAATCTGGCTATAAGCAGCAAGTGTTTTTGTTTTAGTTATTTTTACAAAAACTCTAGATTTTTCTGCTTCGGAAAATTGCACATCAGCACCATAGATACCCCTATAGTTTCTGTAGGCTCTTAACCATCTATCTTCATCATTGTCTCTAGCATCTTCTGCTCTTTTAAATTTTTCAGTAACAAAACGCACTAAGCTATGTGTTGCTATATCTTCCTCAGATATATCTTTAACATCATCTAAAGCTGCTGCGTTGTCTTCAATGTTTATGTTTTCGTTTTCTTCCATTTAATTTAATATCCAAATGTTGTGTCTGATGGGTTGTATGTAGTTTTAGCAAAGCTAGGGTCATAATCAAATATATTAAATCTTGGTCTTGACATTATACCATATCTTAATGCATCATACAAGTGGTCTTCTGCTTTTGTGTCTACATCTTCAGGGTTCTTTTTATCTAAAGGTATTGAAGGTAATTGTGAAATTATTTCATTACATGTATTAAAAAATACTAATCTAGGTTCGTTTGTAAATTCATCAATCTGTAATCGTCTATGTATTTCATTTTTACCTGATACTCTACTTCCCTTACTTCTATCAGAAGGTCTAAAACGACATCCTTTAAGTATCATCTGTTCAGCAAGAGAAGGTCCTGTATCACCTCTTTTGTGCCAAAGACTAGAGTCTAAGACACCATATTTAATATTTCCATCTTCTGCTTCTAAGTCTAATATCATATCTGCTAAATCAGTAGCAAGAACTTTAGAAACATATAGTTCTCTATATACTACTAATTGTTCCGCTGGCGAAACAGCAAACCATAAAACTGCTGAATAACTCCCATACCCATAGTCACAAGCCCTAAACTTAATCCAACTACTCGGTATAGCATATGGTTCAATAACATGTTCATCCCTATTAAACTCTGAGAAAGCCGCACCTTCTTTAATATCCCAATCACCTTCAAGTAATTGTTTTCTTTGGTGCTCTGGTAAGGAAAGCAACATTGCTTCGTAGTCACCACTTTCTGAGAGGTATGGATTATCAGATAATCTTGCAGGAATAAATCTCCGTTTGAATAAAGGTTTGCCTTGTTTAACATGTCCCGCTGGGTATGTAAGTTCTTTTCCTGTTTCGATGTCTGTAGCATTAAAAGGTTTTCCAAAGGGTGCTGGGTCAATAAACATTTTCTTAACCCATTGATGTCCTATACCACCCGGATTCGTTGTTGCTCTCATAAAGATTGGCAAGTCAGGTGCAGTAGAACGTAAACGTGAACGCATATAATTCCATGCAAATGGAGATGCCCATTGTGTTAATTCATCAAAGCCTATCCAACTAAATGCCAAACCTTGATAACGCATAACGTCATCATCTCTATCAAGGTAAGACATCCACAATCTAGCACCTGATGGAGCTAACCATTGCATCTTACGTTCTGACCACTTTATACCCTTCCATACTTGAGGATATAACTCTTGTGATTTAAATATTAGTTCTCTTAATTCTTCTGTAGTATGTCGTAGTAGTAAGCCACTAAATGATGGATGACCCATGTAACGTAAAGGGTCTGCCAACATTGCATAACTTTTTCCACCCCCTGCTGAACCACCATATAAAACTTCTCTTTCTCCTGCTGCAAGAAACTCTGTTTGTGGTCCTTCGTTTGGTTGAAAGACTACATTCTGTTCTTCTTGTGGTAATGCTTCAACTAAATCAGCCGTTGGCTGCGATTGTTGTTTGACTACCGGTTCTTTCTTCTTCAAGTTTTTTCGCCGCTTGGATTGCCTTTTCTGCATATTCTGCCCAGACACGGAGAGTTCTAGCTTGGTTCTTACGTTTTTGCTCACGCTTTACTCTTTTCATTAATCCTATATGAGATATATTTCTCCCTGTAAATTTAGATAACCAGTTAGCTACCTGTCGATATGAATATTGTTTTAAATGTTCTTTTGCTTTTGCTAACGCATCAAGTTCTGTTGGTACTGGTCTTAATATATGTTCATTCTCAGGGTCTACCCTATACCCAAAAGGTACTGTCTTTGCTACTCTTGGAATAGCTTTCCATTCATTTTCTTCTTTTATGTCTATGGGTTGTGGTAATTCCCACGTTCCTAATTTTCTATTAGTCATTTATTTTTTTTTAATAAAACTCTGAATATTCTACTGTATCTGCTAACTTATTCCATAGCTTATTGCCACCATCCTGTCTAGCCATAGAGGGATTATTATTATACACAAGTCTAACACTTGGATTTTTTAAATTATTTATTCTAAACTCTCTTTGTGTTATACCTCGTTTTTTTGCTATACGTGCTATATTCTCCTGTGCTTTTTTTACAATATTTTTATCAAAAACTGTTCTTTCAAAAGTGTCCGACATAGGCTTACCTTTATGCCTTGCTATCAACTGATTTGCTTTTTTAATTTCTTCTCTTGTAGGTTTTGCTTTTGTTTTCTTAGTTGGTGCTTTTTTTTGTGTAACTCTTTTTGCTACTGCTGCAGTAATTTTCTTTCTTTCTGCTGGGTCATTTAAAATATCTACTAACTTATTTTTTGAAATAATCTGTTTAAGTCTTGGCTCAACATGCTTTCCCAAAAAACCAGTCTTTTTTGCAAATTCAATTGCTTTATCTAATTTAGTTTTTGTTTTAGTAGACTTACCTTTACCTGATAAATAAGTAGATGCTTTTTTACGTGGGTTTTTTTCACTATGTACTTTCTTTACTACTTTCTTTATTCCCTTTTTTATTAATTTGGTTACTGCCATTAGTTATTCTCCTTATTTTTTCTTATACAAATCTAAATATTTTTTAGGTAAAAAATCACGCATCTCATCTAAAGCATGTGCAACTGTTCCTTTTAACGTCTGTTTTGCTTTACGTGTTACATACTGCCTACCCTGTATTTCAATCATATTATCCACAGTAAATTTTACTGCTTTAGAGTATGCTTTAAGTTGTGCATCGGTAAGTTTTTTACCTGAACGCATCATTTTGTCATACTTTTCTTCATCTGTATATGCTTTCTTTGGAATTGTAACATAATCAGATTTTGGTTTAGCTGTAGTTGTTTTCTTTTTATTTAAATGAGCAAATCTAACCTTATCAGAACTTTCTCTGTGCTTTTTTTCTAATGCTTTTAGTTGAGTTTTAGTTAATGGTTTTCTTTTAGGTGTAGCTTTTTGTTTTTTTAATTCTTTTGCCGCTTCTATATAATCTTTTTTTGTGTATCTTTGATATGCTTTCTTTACTCCTTTTTTTATTAATTTAGTTACTGCCATTAGCTATCTTCCTCTTCTTGTGTTTTTTTAGGTGGCATTAACATTACCCCACCTGTTGATTCGACTTGCATCTTTTCAGTTTTAACAAGACCACTTCTATCAAGAAGCTCTCTTGCTGCAGTCATTTTATCTCTTATCCCCAATTCAGTTGGGTCATATAAACCACCAACCATAGCCATTGCTGCTAGAGGTGCATTACTTGCCATAAATATTTGTGTAGCTTCAAGTATCTCTTCTTTTAAAGATTTTATAATCTCTTGATTATTTGTTGATGGAGAATAACCTGCAATAATCTTTGCATCTTTAATACTACCATTTGCATCTGCAAATAAAGCATTAAGAAACTTTTGCTGTCTCTCTGTTAGTTTTCTAGTCATTATCTAAACATACCTGTTTTTGTATAATCTGTATGACCAAAGGCTTTTTTTGCTGCAGTTTTTATATTTTTCATAGCTTTCTTTTTCTTTTTTTCAGTATCTATTTCTTTTAGTCTTTGTTTGTATGTGACCTTCTGACCTTTATTAACACCACTCGGTGTTGTATATGGTGTAGCTTCTATTGTATATACGTTACTCATGTTTAATAAACTCCCTTTTTCTTGGTTTAAAAAATAATTTTAAATTTTTTATATGCCTTGCTCTATGCTTTTGTTTTTTTAACTCAAGCCTACTGCTTTCATACGAGATATAAGTCTGTCTGCTCTGTTTGTTACCTGTCTGTACCATCTGGAATCCTGCATCTGATTTCCTGCTTCAATCCAATTGCTATCTTTAATAGCCTGTATCATCTTTTTAAATTGTGATAGTCTAGGTCTGCCCATATTAAACATCATGTTAGCTGTAATTAGTTTTACTTCTTCAGGTAAATTATCCCAATCATCAAATAGCTTTCTACATTCATCTAATGTTACATGCACATCTTGTTCAAATGCTTCATTAACTCTTATTTCATCGACAGGTGTTCCTATTCCCATTTGGTGTTCCGGGTCTTTGTCAGTAATTAAATGTCCGATACCGAATGTAGGTAAACCTAAATGGTCAAGGTATACTTCATATTTACACCCTTCATCTATTTTTAACTCTTCTCTTAATCTATCAGTAAGTGTTTCC
>MDSZ01259290.1_pt1 | contig 12285 bp, 11 predicted proteins | sample 811201 | NCBI WGS metagenome assembly MDSZ01 (sample SAMN05326647, study PRJNA326480) | marine metagenome | isolation source: seawater | place: Indian Ocean: North | collected 2010
AATATTGATAGCATTTTTACTTATTAATTTTTCTACTAACCAACCTTTTATATAACTAGCTCCAAAAACTATATATAAATCTGAGTCAAATGCCTCCTGTAATTGGTTTAATTCTAAACTGTTAAGGTCATTCCATCTTAGAGAAAGAGTTTTAATATTTTTTTTTGTAAAAACAAGTTCTCCAAATACTTTTCTTTCTGAATCTAAAACCTTACCAAAGTATGTTTTCATTATATCTGAATTATTATAAAAGTCCTTGTGCTTTCCAGGAAAAACAGTATTACATTCCTTTATATAAAAAATTTCATCAGCTATTTTTGAAAGTAAGTTAACAAGATAAATATGTCTAACCTGATTTGTAGAAAAAATAGTAATTTTCATTTATTCACTACCTTCATTAGGTTAGCGTGGTCTTCCCTAGGTATTTCCAACGCTGACTTTATAGTTTGTATACTAGTATTTGACCTAAATCCCACATTAATATTAAGCTTTTTAAGTATTTCTAGTGTATCCTTATTATAACTACCACACGGATGTGACATAGAGTTTATGCTATTTTTTTCTAATACTTTTTCTAGATGCTCTTTATTTTTAAGATACTCCTCATATTGTTTATATACAGGCAACATGCTCATTGTAGTAGGATGACTATAAGAATGCAGGCCAATTATATGTCCTCTTTTATTTAAGTTAATTAAATGTTTGTCTGCCATCCATAGTTTTGATGTAATTTTTTTATAATTAAATTTTTTTTTCTTCATAAGAGACTTCATAAGTTTTGTATATTTAATTTTACCTAAAAAAATATCTCGCAAATATCTAAACCATTTGTCATTTTTAGTATAAAATGGAAATTCTTTTAAATAATCCAAACTTGCAAATTCTTTTTTTTTGATAACATACTTTTCTTTATGATTAGCTTCAACTAAGTTAAAAAAGTCCATATAAAATAAATCTATAGATTTATAAACAATACATCTAAAGTACCTAAAGATTTCTAAAAAATCCGGCTCTCCTAAAATTGGTGATGAATAAATGAAAAAAAAAGCTTTTAAATTATTTTTTTCTAATAGTGGTAAAGCTATGTCATACTGGCAAAGCAATGCATCATCAAAAGACAAACAGACATCCTCTTTCCTAAGTTTGTTTTCTAACACCTTTTTATAGTAATGATCTGCTGATATTAAGTTATAGTTTTTTTTAAGCCATGCAAGAATTTTTTCAAACATACTAGAACTTATAGACCCTTGCCCTTTTGGGTGAAATTCATCATGAAAGTGATGAAACATTATAGCATGTGAAAAGTTATTAAACATTCTTACTAATTTAAATTACTATAAATGCACATATAAAATAAGAAATTTTATCCATACTCTATTTATATAACTTAATAATTATTAAAAAAAGTAAAATTTAATATTTTCTTCTAATAAGTTTTATAGATGTATATTTTTAAAAAATTAATATAAACTTTAAATTATTTTTTTTTCAGGATAATCTGATGAAAATTCTATTAAACATATTTGTTTAACTATAAACGTCTCATAAAAGTTTATTTTATCAATTAATTCTAAAGTATCAGATAATATCTTTATATTTGTATCCTTGTTAGCAATAGTAGTCTTAGGAAACCATAGAAGGTTACTAGTAGTTTTATCTATATTTTCAAAATACTTTTTATCTTTAAAACTCTCTCTAATCAAATTAAAAAAATCATTCTTATAATATCTTAAGTAAATAACAGGATTTTCAAATATTAATACTCCTATTCCATTTGATTTTATCTCATACTTTTTTTTCCTAATAATACTATTAGTTTCTTTTGTGTCAGTAATAAGCCTTTCTAGATTTTTTTTATTAATAATTCCTGATAGTAAATTAATATGAGGATTATTTTGATTATTTTTTTGAAAATTAATATCTATTTTTTTATCTAAAATTTTTTGGGCTAGTAAAACATTTGATAGAATTTTACCTGCTAAAGGTATATTTATAGAAATATTTTTCATAATAAAATTTTTTTATTTAGATTGATTTTTTTAAATTCATAGCTTTTTCTTTTCCTAATTTAGAAAGATTTTTAACAATGTGCTCTACTACTTTTTCACTTGCATTTCCAAAGTCATAGATGCTTTTTTTAATATTTATTTTTTTTCCCCTATATTTTTTTACTAAGTCATTTATATTTTTATACTTGTTAGGTATTGATATTACATTTTTATCATGGTCTCTTCCATTTTGACGTTTTCCTACATTGATAACTGGTAAATTAAATAATGAAGCTTCTAAAATACCACTAGAAGAGTTTCCTATCATAATATCAGAATGTTCCATAAGAGCTGCCATATATTTGGGACCAACTGACTTATTCAAAAGCTTAATGTAGTTTTTATTTGAATAATCCTTTAACTCTTTTCTTATTAAATCTGAGTAAGGATCATGGTTAGGTCTTGTTACCACAGGAAATAAATTATTATCTATTAGAGATTTTAAAATAGTTTTTGAAAATGATAAATACTTTCCATCAGCTGTTTCTGAATGATATGCTACAAAAGCTATTTTTATTTTTGAATTTATCCCCAAATAGTTAAATAACTTATTTCTAGTAATTTTTTTTCTATAATCTTTTAGTAATTCTCTTCCTGGTGAGCCCACACAACTTATTCTCCACCTTTCTTCACCAACAAACCTTAGATTTTTCAGAGCATTTCTACTAACCACACAATGTAACTTTGCTAATTTTGAAATAGAAAATCTGATATCATTATCTAATGCCCCATAAGTAATATCACCGCCATGAATATGGATTATTGGCACTCTATAAAGTGTTAAAACTTGAGCTATACTTAGTAGTTCATATCTATCCCCTAGACATATAACAAAGTCGGGTTTAATATTTTTTTCCAGATATTCAGAATAATATCTTGCGAAATTAAAAGCTTGGTTTATTAAATTATTTATCTTTCCATATTTTATAGATTTTCCTAAAAAAACTTTATTTGATATTTTAAATTTTTTTTCAACATACTCTCTTTCTCCACTTATTTCTCCTAAAAATATATTTTTAACATTTAAATTAGGTAGTTTAGTAACTCTTTGCATAATTTTATATAAAAGACTTAAGTCCGCTCTATTAGTACTAATTATGTGACATGACTTTTTTTTCATAAATTACATTAGGTCTATTTTTTTTATAGGATTACCTTTTTTAATACTTTTTTTAATTTTTTTTCCATAGGGAACTTCCCATCCTGATAAAAATGATAAAGGTCTTTTTAAAATGATATTATTTTTATCTAGAATTTCGCCTTTTTTTATAAACTTTTTAGCATACCAAGACTTTCTAACAATTAATTTAACTGAAGTTTCTCTTTTGTCAGGTTTCATGCTTTTTTCACCTAACATACTTTCAGTTTCTCTAATCTTTTCTACCAAAACCTTGAATTCTTTATCATCGAGAGACGCTTTATGGTCAGGACCTTTTAAACTTTTATCCAAGGTAAAATGTTTTTCTATTACTTTTGCCCCCAAACTAACAGCTAAACATGAAGCTAAAGTACCTATAGAATGGTCAGAATAACCTATATTATCTGTTAAGTTATTTTTTAAATTATAAAGAAATTTTAAATTAAGTGAGTCTGAAGGTGCTGGATAAAGAGAAGTACAATGTAGTAAATAAATTCTCTTTTTTGTTCTTTTTTTCAAAAAAGAAAATGACCTTTTTACTTCCATGTAATCAGACATTCCAGTAGATAAATAAATTTCTTTATTAGAACTAGCTGCCTGCAGTAAGAGTAATTTGTTGCTGATTTCTCCAGAAGGAATTTTGATTTTTTTCATTCCTAGCTTTAATAAACTTTTTAAATCATCTGCACTAAAAGCTGTACAGAGAAACTCTATTTTAATTTTATCACAATAGTTTTTTATTTCTTCCATTTGAGTAATCGATAATTCTAACTCTTTTAATAAGTCATATTGAGATGAATGACCTGTATTATTTATTTGATATTTTGCAGACTTGGTTCCTTTTTTAACCATTGTATCTGCATTAAAAAACTGAAATTTAACAATATCAGCACCGGTTTTTTTTGCCTTTCTTACTAATTCTTTTGCTAGACAAGTATCCCCATTGTGATTAACTCCTATCTCAGCAATAATTTTTATCTTTTTAATCACTAACTAACTTGCTTTACCAATTGCCAATTCCCTTTTGAATTTTTTTTCCAGGCATTCGACTTTTCCCTATATTTATTTATAATATTATTAAATTCATTATCAGAAATATTACAATAGCTTTTAAAAAAACTATAGTCTGTTTTAGGAAACTCTCCATCATACTTTCTTACTAATTTTACTCCATCTGATCTGGTTATATGACCTCTGTAGATATCAGTCATTGCATCTCTAGTAGCTCTTCCCATTCCAAATTTTATATAAGCAAGATAAAAATGAAGCCCATCCGTTAAATCATCCAAACTCGAATGTCTGGTGTAAGTTCCCTCACTTCTTCCTAACTTCTTTGGTGAAAAGTCTGAAAATTTAGCAGAATAATAAAAGTTTTCTTGTGGATCCCATTTTCTATAATATGACATCCAATGCATTTGAATATTTAAGTTTTTAATTTCTTCAAAAGAAGGTGGGGTATACTGTTCAGCTACAGCATCTGTAAGAATTTCTTTTTCTAAAAAACCTAATTTTACTGCTTGTTGTGCAAGCTCTGTATAACCTACTCCCTTAAAAATTGTCCTAGTTACATCTTCTACTTCTTCATAAGGATTATTTTTTTGTTTAGTGGACCCACCATATTCAGCTTCACCATTCTCTCCATAAAAAATTAATTTTATATTGTTTTGTTTGGCTACTCTAAAGGCTCTTGACTTTTGCATATAAATAAAAGGAAGGAAAGGATCCCCTACTGTATAGAAAGCTGCTTTTGCAAGTTTGCTATGAATATCAGTTCTAGGGTAATAGACAATGTTACTAAAACCACTATCAACAAATTTATTAATATTTTCAAGACCTATATCAGTATAAGAAAAAGGAGCGCAAGTAATACATAATGGATTCATATTATATTTATTTTTAAGGATATTAGCTACATAACTGCTATCTTTTCCGCCACTTCCTGGTACTACTACATCAAAGCTTCCTTTTTTAGAACGATGCTTATTTAATAATAATTCAAGTTCTTTTTCACGTTGATACCAATTTATTTTTGTATTTTTTCTTTTTGCATTATTGCATGCATCGCATACTCCTTTTTTATCGAAAGAAATTCTTGGGCGTTGATTGGAAACAACACAGGATTTACAAAAAACTATTTTTTTAGGTAGGTTGTCTAATTGTTTATCTATTATCATATTTTCTTACTAATTCATTAAATATATTTTCTCCATCAACACCACTCAACTCAGGATGGAATTGAAAACCTAGTATATTATTTTTTCTTAAAACTGCAGTAATTTTTTTTCTGTCATGATACGTATGCATTTCTGTAAACATTTCTTTTTCATCATTTATATAATAAGAATGTGCATAATATAAGTAAAAGCTTTCTCTAATATTTGACTTAGTAAAAGATGTCTCGTACCAACCAATCCTAGGAACTCTTGTATTTTTAGAAGAATACATCTTTTTAACAGAGAAAGGAAAAAACCCTAAAGGAGAAAAAAGCTTATTCTTATCATTGTATTCCTCATTTTTTTTACAAAAAATTTGCATTCCTAAACAAATACCTATTATTATTAAATTTTGATTTTTACAGTAATTAATTTTAGTTAAGGTATTGATATTTTTTTTATTATATATTGATTTTGCATTACCTATTCCAGGTATTACTAATATATCGCTATTAAGAAAAGTATTTTTACTATTTGAGTAGGTTACATGGTACCCCAATCTTTGTAAAAAATAATTTAATCTATTTATATTTCCATATCCTAGATTAACTATAGTAGCTTTTTTTTTCAACTTACCCTTAATCCTTTAATAGATTTTTTAATATTTTTTAGATCTAATAAATCAACTATAGAGGATTGATCCTTTCCATAGCCAAAAAATAACCATTCATAATTACCTATATCCGTATTAGGATTTTTTCTTACAAAATAATTATCATTATAATTATATTTAATTATTTTTTTTTGAATGAGATTATAATGCAAGGCTGAAGCAATAGCCACTCCATCCATACCGGTTTCTTTTAGTTTCTTAATGTGACCCAGCTTAGAAACTCCCCCTCCATAAATAATAGGAACTTTTATTAAACTTCTAATCTTATCTGCGATTCTAAGATTAGGGCCTTTACCTGTTCCATCTAAATCAACAAAACTTAAATGAATTTCACCAACTCCATAATCTACTAACATTAGTATCCAATCTCTCCAATTTTTATTTAAAACCTCTCTTCCGTTTAGATAAGTCATACTGATATCATCATTTTTAATAGAAACTAGCTCTAATTTAACTGCAGTGCTCTGACTTCCATAAGTTTCGGAAATTTTTTTAATAAGCTTGGGGTTTGTTGCTAAAGCAGAACATAAAAATATTTTTTCTGCACCTGATGAAAAAAGTTTTTCTGCATCTAATAAACTTTTTACTCCACCACCCGCGCATAGTGCTATAGAAGTATTTTTTGCAATTTTTTTTATTAACTTGTTCTCAATGATTTTATCTAAAATTGAGGCCATCACATCCTCTAAAATAATTTCATCTGCAAAACTCTGTTCGTAAATTTTAATAAAATCTAACGGGTTACCCAGCACTCTAAGCCCCTCTAGCTTATAGCCTTTTACTAGATTAAGATTTTTAACTTCTAGTTTTGGTATAATTCTAAAATTATTCATGTATTTTTGCAAAAAACTTTAAACCATTCACTTCTAAATAAGCAGATTGATAGTTTGGATAGGTAGTAGCTTTAATTCTATTAATCATTTCTTTCTTTGACATATTCAAATCCATTTTTAAAAAATTAGCAAAATCCTTCCTTGTTTTGGGCTTTCCTTTCCACTTAATTTTGTTTGATTGTTTTATAGTTCTATTATCTAAAATTTTAGTAATTATTTTTATAAACATTTTATACATGATACTATAAGTTTTGTTAGTTAAAGAAATAAGAGTTTCATTTTTTGAAACCTTAAATTTTTCAACAGAGATTATAGGACCAGAGTCAATTTTCTGATTAATAATATGACAAGTAGCTCCAAACTCACTCTCTTTATTGTAAATAGCGTAATTAGTGCAACCTATACCAGGGTAATCAGGGGTGCCAGGATGAAAGTTAAGTGCTAATAATCTGCTATTTTTTAGAATAGAATTAGGTATTTTTTTAGGAAAAAGATAAGAAACTATGTAATCTCCTTTCCATGAAAAAACTTTATCATTAAAAGAACTATCTCTATCACCTAAATAAAACTCTATATTTTTAAAGTTCTTTTTACAAAATGCTAAAGCCCTACTTGTAAAAACATCATTTTTTTTTCCTAAAAAAAGAACACTTTTCATATTTTTTACTATAAATTAAAACCTTTAATAATAATTAAATTATTTAATATTTATAATAACATCAAGAATATCAGTTAAGTTTAGTTATTAAGTTTTTAAATAGTTTAAAAATAACATCTTATTGAATATAAATTTTTTGTAAATTTATTTTTAGAATTAGCTTATGAGATTTAATAAATTAAATTTATTTAAAAAATTTATATATAATAAATAAAAAATAATGATTATATTTATATTTTAATAATTATAAAAACTATTATGTGTTTATTAGCCGTTGCAAGTACTATAAACTTATCATGCAACTTATATTTGAAAGATAATAATGGAACAATATTTATTAGCTAGGTCAAAATCTATATTTGAAAAAGATTTTTTTTTATATAAACAAAACATAATTAAGAAAGTAAAAAAAAGCACCATAATGGTAGTTGGTGGTGCAGGTTCCATTGGATCTGCTGTGGTAAAGTTATTAGTAAAACTACAGACAAAAAAAATTCTAATTGTAGACATATCTGAAAATAACCTGGTGGAAATTATTAGAGATATAAGAAGCTCTAATATGAAAATAATCAGCGAATTACAAACCTTTTCATTAGATTGCGGAAGTACTGAGTTTGAAAAAATGTTTATTAATCAAAAAAATATTGACTATTTATTTAATTTTTCAGCTTTAAAACATGTTAGAAGTGAGAGAGATATTTATACTCTAAAAAGATTAGTAGATTCAAATATTATTAACTCTGTTAAATTATTTAACCTAGCTGAAAAAAAGAAATGTAAAAAATATTTTTGTGTTTCTACCGATAAAGCCACTAATCCTATAAATATGATGGGAGCAAGCAAATTACTAATGGAAAAAGCTTTATTTTCTAGAAAAATGAAAGTAAAGGTTTCTACAGCTAGATTTGCAAACGTACTTTTTTCTGATGGTAGTCTACTATATGGTTTTGAAAAACGTTTATTAAAAAAACAACCTTTAGCAGTTCCTACAGATATTAGAAGGTTTTTTGTTACTCCAATTGAAGCTGCACAATTATGTATTATCTCATGCTTTATTGGAAGAAATAAAGAAATATTCTTTCCTAAAACTAGTAAAAGGTTTGCAGATGTTAGCCTATTAGAGATTTCTAAAAGTTATCTTAAATTAAAAGGCTTTAGACCAGCAGTTTTTAAAAATGAGGAAGCTGCAAGAAGGTCTATTATAAAACTTATTAAAAATAGACAATGGCCATGTTTTTATTTTGAAACAGATACTTCAGGAGAAAAAAAAAGTGAAGAATTTTATACAGAAGATGAAAATGTTAAACTAAATGTTTTTCAAAGTATTGGAGTGGTAAAAATAGGAAAAGGCTATGAAGAATTTGATTGGAATGAATTCATATCTATATATGAGAAATTCAAAAATTCATCGAAATGGGAGAAAGCTGGATTGATAAGCATTTTTAAAAAATATTTAAAAAACTTTAATCACAAAGAAACAAACAAAAATTTAGATCAAAAAATGTAAATTACTATAAAGTTTCTTAATCATATAATAAATGTTTTAATATACTTCATGAATTTTTTTTGCTATCTGCCTAGCTAGAATTAAATCTTCCTCATAGTCAATATCAATAGAAAGATTTTTGTCCATTATCCAAATTTTTATAGGGTTTGTGTACAGAGTCCCGGTTTTTTTAAGTTTATTTCTTCTAATAATATAGATGCCACCATTAGGTATATAAATTTTTTTATCTTCTATAAAATCTAATAAGCTTTTTTTCATAATTTTTGGAAAAGAAACTACCTTTCCTTTGCTATCTTCAAAAAGACTCCATAGTACTGGGTTTATATCAAAGCTTTTACATGTAATAAGGCTATTAAACTTATTATTCTTTGAAAAAAAATTAGTTGTATTTTCAAAGTCTTGTCTACTTATAAAAGGGGTTGTTAACTGTGTATATACAAAAAAATCTATTTTTTTATTTTCTTGTTTTTCATAATATTTAACAGCATCATAAGCAATGTAGGATGATGGAATATCACCTTCTAATTTAGGTGGTCTTTTTCTTAAAAACTTTACTCCTAACTCTCTAGCATCATTTAATATTCTTTGATCATCAGATGTTACAACCGTGGGGCCTAAATTGTTCTGTAAACAATTAAGTAGTTTTATTTCTAATAAAGTATGCTTTCCTATTTTTTTTAAATTTTTATTAGGTAATCTTTTTGATCCTTTTCTTGCAGGAACAACAATAATATATTTTTTTTTCATGTCTCAATTATTATTGTATGTAAAGAAAATATTAAAATCAAATATAATAAGGGATCATATTATTTTGGATAAGTTAGCAAAGAAGAGATAAAAAATTTAAGTAAAGCTAAAAAAGTTGAAACTTTAAAAATTGTTTTTTAAAAATTTGGAGCATTCGTATAAAAAAGTATTAGGATTTGGAAATTGTAAAACAGAAAATTTAATTACAGCAATAATTAAAAAAATTTTATCATAAAGAAAATAATTTTTATATAGATTAAAAATCATTTATTTACTTCAACATTATGGTTGTAAAAACAAATGTTTTAAGATAAAGTACAAAATTTTATTCATTAGTATATGACAATATTAGAATAATTTTAACTATGCATTATGAAAAAAAATTTGTATATATTTATTGGTCATAAATTAATAAGTGTAGATACTGTTTTACCTTTAGTTTATGAACTCAAAAAACAAAATAAAGTTAGTAAGGTAAAGTTTATAACTACTGATATATTAACCTTCAAAGGAATAAAAAAGAATTATGTAATATTGGATGCTATAGAGAAAATTGGAACCCTAGTATTTATTGGAAATAGGTTTAAGATTTATAAAGTCATTAAAAAACCTAATACACTAGATAAAATTAAGTCGTCTATTAATAAAAATATTAGAAAGTTTTTTGTTCTTCCTTTTTTTTTACAACTAATAATTTTAAGTTTATTTAACAAATTATTAATTTTCCATTTTAAGTTGTTTGATCTTTCTCCTTGGAGAATCATAAGATATTTTAATAAAAGCAACATATATAAACTTGATAAATCTTGGGGCAATAAAAAAGAAATAGAAGTAGCTGTAGCCTTAGAAGGGAAAAAAATTAATACTCCAAAGCATGATAAATCAGTGGGTAATATTATTGCCTTTCATAAGGATTCAAGTTTATTGAAAAATTGTAATAAAATTAAAAAAAGTTTTTTACTTCCTCCAACCTCAAATTATAAAGCTTGGATTAATTTTCTTAAAAAAAATTATAATTTTTATATAAATGCAGAGCTAAAAAGAAATAATCTTAAAATTAATCAAGATATTATTACAATAATGCTAGGAACTTTTGCACCATTGGGTTTTCTAAATAGCAAAGATGCTGCAATTTATTGTTTAAAAGAAACACTAAGTGTCTTAACTAAGCTAAATTTAAAATTTCCTATATTTGTTAAGCCTCATGTAGTAAGCAATGAAGGAGTATATTCTAAAATTATAAAATCATTTAAAAATAATAAAATTATAGTTACCCAACTTCATCCAGGAATACTTGCCTTAAAGTCCAAAGTATTTATTGTAAATAACTATAGTACAACAATTTCCACTGCTAAATTATTATCTGTGCCAACGATAGAATATACTGATTATAGTAAAGCAATGCTAAAAATAACAAAAAATAAATCCGTTAGACCTGACTATGTAGATTATTTTATTAACAGGGATAAAGCTAAGCTTAAAAGAACAATATTAAACTGCATGAGATATAAAAAAAAGAAATTAGTTACTTACTCTCCTCGTGCTTCAGTGTTAAATGACATAATTAGTGATTAACTAGTAATAAAAAAATAAAAATAAACTAAGATATATCAATTAATTTTTTAAATTTTCTGCATCTTGTAATAATCATTTGGCTGCCCTATATCTTTCCAAGTTTCGTGTATAGGAAAAACTCCTACATTATATTTTTTCTCTATTGATGTATCTATCAATTTGGGCATGTCTAAAGGTACATTTTTTTTTAAAATGTTTATAATATTCTTATTTAATATATATACTCCGGCTGCTACTAGACTTTTGATCTTTGGTTTTTCCTCAATACTATTTAATTTTCCTATTTCATTATATTTTAAAACACCGTAAGGAATTTCCGTTTCAAATAATGTGGCAGCTATAGAAGCATCAAGCTTTTCTGACTTATGAAAGGACACCATAGATTGAATAGATAAATTAGTAACAAGGTCTGAATTCATTACAATTACTGAAGAATTTATTTTTTTTTTAATTAAAGAGAGCGGGCCTATAGTACCAAGTTTTTTTTCTTCAAAAAAAGTAATTATTTCTGCTTTATTATTTCTTTTAGCTAAATATTTTTCTATTTTATCGCCAAGATAATTTAAAGAAACATAGATTTTTTTTACGTTGGCATCCTCTAATTTATCTATACAATGATCAATAATATGTTTTCCATTAATTTTTAGTAGTGGTTTTGGGGTTTTTTTAGTAAGATTTCCCAGCCTTGCCCCTAGCCCTCCTGCAAGTAAAATTGCATCTGGCATAATATCTTTTGTTTTTTTTATTATTATACTTTTTAAGATATTATTATTATCTACTAAAGGTAAAAAAGCAGGCTCTCTATCAACAATATTTATCTTATTTATATTATTTATTATTTCATTTTCTTTTCCTAGAAGTGGCTTTTTATTGAGGTAGTGTAAAACCTTTTTTTCTAGCATTTTATATTTTATAAGTATCCTTCTAATATCACCGTCTGTTAGTGTCCCTAA
>MDSZ01001910.1_pt1 | contig 12284 bp, 7 predicted proteins | sample 811201 | NCBI WGS metagenome assembly MDSZ01 (sample SAMN05326647, study PRJNA326480) | marine metagenome | isolation source: seawater | place: Indian Ocean: North | collected 2010
AGTGTAATTCGATAAATCAATTCACTCTCTTCAACTTCACCTTTGACAATTATAGCGTCACCTGCTCCCCTGCCGCCTTTTACAAGAGCCTCTTTGGTATGCATTCGCAGTTTCCCCTTATCTTTTTCTGCACCATGGCAACTTATGCATTTAGCCTCAAGCACCGGGTAGATGATTGAGTCATATACCTTTAAAGAAGAAGGATCATTCTCCGCAAACAATAAGCTAGTTAAAGATAATAAGGAAATTAAAGTAAATCGCACTTTCATAAGAGATTTGGGAATATTAATTTTTACAATATCTTATGTCATTCATATGCTAATGCAAGTGAGCACTAACCCTTATCCAAAAAAAATTGATACAGCCAAAGAATTATGGTTCTTTCTCATGTTTAACTGTATAGGATTCACTGTTTGGCCCTTAATGATTTATTATTTGAGTCGCACCTTGAATGTTTCCTTTTTCATTGACTTAAATCTACGCACTTGGGCTGAAGACATTGTGTATGGTCCACTTGGAAGTTTTTCTCCTGCGACGCTTTTTAGTCTAACCCTCTTGTTCTTTCCTTACTTTTGTTTTTTGGTGTTAAGAATCTTGCTGGAGAAATCTTCTCTGACAAATCACTAAATGAGATTCTCCTGATATTTGCAATATTTGGAATACCTCCCATTCATAGCAATCAACTCTTCGTGGCTTCCCTTCTCGATTAATTTCCCGTTTTCGAGAAAAATGATTTGATCAGCATTTCTGATCGTACTCAAACGATGTGCTATTATTAGAGTTGTGCGTCCTTGAATCAGCCTCTCTAGAGCATTTTGTATGTATCGTTCAGTTTCAACATCCACGCTTGCAGTGGCTTCGTCCAACACGAGAACCGGAGGATTTTTTAACAGTGCCCGAGCTAAAGTTATGCGTTGTTTTTCGCCCATACTTAGCCTAATTCCGCGCTCACCTATCCTGGTATTTTCTTGGTCTGGCAATGACTGGACGAAATCTTTTGCAAAAGCAATTTCAAGGGTATTCCAAATGTCTTTATCACTGGCATGAGGATTTGCCAAAAGAAGGTTCTCCTTTATGGTTGCGTCAAAAAGAAAGGGGTCCTGTGCCACCAAACCAATATTCTGCCTCAGAGCAGTAAGCTCAATTTTTTCCAAATTTTCATTTCCTATCCTAATTTGTCCTGCGGTAACGTTATAGTATCGAAGGAGTAAATTTGCGGTTGTACTTTTTCCTGCACCAGTTGCCCCAACCAGAGCGGTTGTTGATCCTTCGGGAATAGTGAAAGACAAATCCTCGATGATGGCACTTCTTTCATCATATGAAAAAGAAACTCTTTCGAATTCGATACTTTTCAGCTTTTTGGGAAAAGTAAGAGGCTTATCATGGTTATTGATTTCATTGGGCGTATCGAGAATTTCAAAAACCCTTTCCCCTGATGCCTTACCTGCGGCGATTAGGTTATTGATGGATACAAGTTGCCTTACGGGTTCATAAAACATGTTAGTGTACAAGAGAAAGGCGAAAAACTTACCAGAAGTAAAGGTGGGTTCAGTTTGCAACAGGTGAGCCCCCATTCCCACCACTGCAAGAATACCCAAGGAAGATAAGAAACTTGCCCCAGGTCCTTGAATTGACCAACGGTACATTGCCTCAAGTGAGCGCTTTTCTAAAACTTTACCAATTTTGTTAAAACGATTTCTTTCTCTAGATTTGAGCGCAAATGCCTGTATCAAGCGATTGCCCTGTATGTCTTCAACAAGCAATGAGTTAAGCTCACCAGATGCTTCCCGAACTGCTTTCCAATTTCTTTTGGAAACTTTAGCGTAATTAAGGCCTAAGATGATCAGAACCGGAAGAGGTAAGAATACTAAAAAAGCAAGCCTAGGCTCCTGCAAAAACATCATAGTGGTTACACCCCCTAGGGTTAGGAATGCGATAATTCCCTGTTCGGTTCCATCTAAAATGGCTCTTTCAACATTCTGAACGTCCTCGACTACCCTTGAAGCGATTTCACCACTTTTACGGCGATCATAAAAACTGATTGGTAGGTCGAGTAATTTGTCATGCAAATCTTTCCTAATCTTAAAAATTACCTTTTGTTCAAGCTTGTTGTTTACCCTAATTCTCAAACAATTGAGTATTTCTTTTGTTAAAAACATAAATCCTATCAGAATAATTCCATTGATGAGGATATTATTTTCTACAAGGTCAGTTTCAAAAATCTCATCCAATACCTCCTGAATTACGGTTGGGACGAATACGGATAGTCCCGTCATTATGCATGCTATCAGCAATGTAGTTGCAAAAAGAACCTTATGCTCAAATAAGTATTTGGATATTCGGTGGATGACACCCTTGTGTGGTTTGGAATTCATTCGAGACGCATTTTATAAAACTGTAATCATAGATATTTACAAATATGGATCAAAATATTTTAAATGGACCAACCGGAGAAACTTGTTTGGATCTCCCATCTCCATACCAAGCACACCGTTTCGGTCTACTCCACTTACCAAGATTTATTGCTAAAATTAAAAAATATCTTAACGGGGATCTACCCACTAGTTACCAAAGAAATTTCACCAAAGGATTTGATGGTTTTTTATGCTTACATCTAGGGGTGGATCCTGAACAAATAATAGAATGTGTAAAGACTAGCAGCAGTGACTCTGAATTGGATGAAAGGCTAATGAAAATATTACCCGAAGATCTCGAGCCACACATTTGGAATAGAAAAGTTGTACAAATGGGTACGGCTGATCTGGCAAAGGATAAACTCAAGGAGGTTCGAAGCAATTTAGGAGCAGCAGACAGAGAAGATTTAATCTCCTTTGCCGATGTGATAGATTTTGATGAAAGAAAGATTCCCTGAAATTAAGTTTTTCGAATGGTTAAAAGTGTTATGTCGTCTCGTTCGAATTGTGATGAGGAAAAAGCATCTAGTTTTGAGACTAGTTTTCTGTTAATGCTTTTGGGACTAAGATTGCAGTTACTAGTGGCAAAAGATTCAAGATTTTGTATTCCAAATTCTTCACCATCCTGATTGGTGGCTTCAGTTACGCCGTCGGTATACAAAATTAGGGAATCCCCTGAACCAAAAGTTATTTCGCGATCCTCTATCATTTCGTCAAATATTTCAGATGGCACCATTCCAACCGCCATTCCATTCCCATGGAGTTGTTCTACTGAAGCACTTTTACCATCAATGGGATTTCTTATGATGATTGCCGGTTCATGTCCTGCTCTGGAATATGTAATTGTCTTATTTTTGGTGTCGATGATTGCAAAAAATAATGTAATGAACATGTCTTGTCTGATCCGTTCCTCCAGCTCTTGATTTAAGTTTCTTAGAATTTGGGACGGTGTAGCAGATTTTTTGACAAAATGGCTAAGGTTAGTCTGGCAAATTGCCATGAGAAGAGAGGCAGGTACTCCTTTGCCGGAAACATCTGCAACACATACCCCAAACCTTGTGGATGATAGGCGGTAAAAATCATAAAAATCCCCACCCACCTGAGCGGATGGCAGGTACTTTGCATCGAGTTCTATTCCATGATGTTTTGGGAATTGTTGAGTCAAAAAAAGCTCCTGAACTTCACTTGCTAGATGAAGATCTGAATCAATCCTTGATTTTGCTAAGCGCAGATTCACAGCGTCAGAGTTTTTAATTGCAAGTGCAGCTTGTTCGGCAAGTGAACTGATTAGTGAAAAGTCAATTTGAGAGAATGGTAAGCCACTGGTTGGGTTGGCGACTACCAATACACCATAACTCTTTTCATCATGGATTAAGGGAGCGTAAACCAACGATTTGGATTTCAGAGATTCGTCCTTGTGCTTGAATATTCTAGGGTCGTTGGTGGCATCTTCCACGAGCACGGGTTTACCTGTTTTGGCAACTTGCCCAACGATACCCTCTCCTTCTTCTAGTGTTTCAGAGGTTAAAACTGTTTCCAAAAATCGGGCCCGTGATTCCCCTTTTTTCAAAATCGACTGCTTTATTGCTCGTTGTGGAGGAAAAAGACCTTCAACGGCTACACCTTGAAGCCTTCCGCTTTTCGTCTTTTCATAAATGCAAGCACTCATTGCTCCAGTGGTAATAACAGCAGTATGAGCTATTCTCTGGTACAATTCTTTTTTGGGCACACCCTCTCCTATTGCAACTGCGAGATTGTGCATGAAATCGACCACAATTTTCTTTTCCTGTTCAAGTCGAGCATTTCGATTTTTTAAATTATTGGTAGTTTTCCTGACCTGCTGTCTGTAAAAAAAATAAATGGTCAGACCTATAAAAAGCCCGCAAAAAAATAGGAGTAAAGGATTCACCCAAAATTGTTATTTAGAGTTTTCAGCCTCCAATTCGAGGAAACTTACGACATCACAAAACATGCGGTGATTCTTTTCATTTAGATTCATGAGAGTTTTGTGAGCTTGGTAGATGGTTTCAGCGCATGCGGTTTCGTTTTCAGAATTATTACCTACAGTCTCCAATTGTTCACTGTTTTCAATGGAATGTGAACTTATTTCTGCGATTCGGTGAATCCCTAGATTTTTTACAGTCTCCAAGTTCCTGCCAGTGAGATTAACCAAGACTAATTTCCCGGACTCTTCAGCGTTTCTAAGGTTCAAAGCCAACCTTACGAGAATGCCCAAGAAAGTGCTGTCAACACTTCCACACTTTGCGAAATCAACAATAAAAGACCTTTGCCCTTCCTCGAATTTTCGATCAAAAAAATTTCTAACCGGCTCACAATTGGTATAGGAGGCTTTTGTTAAAACCTGCAATACCGATACGCTAGTTGAGTCGTGAACTTGGTAGTGTGTTTCTTTGTTCACGGAAAGTAGAATGGTAAAGACTTAAGAAAAAACCATCAAAAGCCACAGCAGATGACAATACTTGATGTTTCTGAAATCATTTTCAAATTCCTAAACATTACATATATACAACAATGTAACAATGAAAGATAAGCAGATATCTAAGCTAAAGAATTATTGGAGCACAGATTTGATTGCTTCAAAATCAGGTAGTTGTTTCGGGTCGTCGGATGACCACGCGTGTAGGATGGTACCCTCTTTTGAGATTACAAAAGCAGACCTCTTTGCCACACCTTCAAAGCCAATGAAATCTTCATACAAAACTCCGTAGGCGGTGGATACAGTCTTATTGAAATCGCTCAAAAGTGTGAAATTTAAATTTTCTTTCTGCGACATCACTTCCTGAGCGAAAGGACTGTCTACGCTTATGCCATAAACTTGAGCGTCCAATTCGGTGTAGGATGCTAGGTCATCTCTGACGGAACAGGTTTCCTCGGTGCATACACTTGTGAATGCAAATGGGAAAAAGAGCAAAACCACGGCTTGCTTATCTTTGTGTTCACTCAGGGTTATGTCTTTCAGTCCTTCGGCGTTTTTGGTTTTAAGGGAAAAGTCTGGAGCGTTATCGCCAATGTTTAAAGTCATTTTCAGAATAGTTTGAGGGGTTGGGTATTTAATTTGGTAATGTTGTGTTAATTGAAAGCAAGCGGAAACAGAAAATAAGACAATAAAATCAATTCTTCGCTCGTCCTATCATATGCTATCTTTTATTAAGGTTTTTTCATATGGAAATTGACATGTTACTTTCAGGTGCAGAAACCATCATTGGGCAAGAGGAACTTTTAGAAAAGATTTCCTCTGGAAAAAAGCTTAAAGTTAAGTTTGGTGTTGATCCAACCAGGCCCGATCTAACCTTCGGTCATCTTGTTGTCTTTAATAAGCTCAAGCAATTTCAAAATGCCGGACATGAGGCAATTCTCTTGATTGGTGATTACACTGCAAGAATTGGTGACCCTAGTGGAAGGTCCGAATTAAGGCCTGAGCTTACTGCAGATCAGGTAGAGGAAAATGCGGCAACCTATTTGGAGCAGGCATTTAAGGTCTTAGATCCGCAAAAAACAACGATCCGCAGAAACAGTGAGTGGTTTTCAGGTATGAGCTTTGCTGACGCCTTAAATCTGACCAGAAAAATGACGGTTGCTCAAATGCTGGAAAGAGATGATTTTTCCAAACGCTTTAAGGCCAATCAACCCATATCTATGGTAGAATTTATGTATCCTCTCATTCAAGGGTACGATTCAGTGATTTTAGAATCTGATATTGAAATTGGTGGGAGTGATCAACTATTTAATATGTTGGTTGGTAGGAGTTTACAAAAAGACTTGGGAATGGACATACAAGCCGTTTTGACTATGCCTCTCTTGGTGGGACTGGACGGTGTGCGAAAAATGTCAAAAAGTTACGATAATTACATTTCATTCAATGATTCAGCCAAAAACATTTTTGGCAAAACAATGTCTCTATCCGACGATTCAATGTGGGAATATTTCAAACTGTTATTGAACTACCAGGAAACTAAGATCAACGAGATGAAGGAAATTCACCCTATGGATGCGAAAAAAACATTGGCAGAGTCATTAACCTCTTTGTTTTACGAAGAAAAAGTGGCGAAAAAAGAGAGAGAGGAGTTTTCGAAAGTTTTTTCAAAAGGAAAAGTTCCTGAAGTGATGCCCACATATTCTCTTTCTGTTTTAAATTTGGAAAAAAATAACTTGCTTAATGTTTTATCTTCTACAGAGCACTTTGACTCCAAAGGTGAAATAAGAAGACTGATTAATCAAGGTGCAGTTAAAATTGATAATGACAGGATAGACGATGGGGAAATTGTGTTTCAAATTTGTTCCCAAACAAATGAGGCAATTGTAAAAGTTGGCAAAAAGATTTTCATTAAAATTATACCTTAGGAATTGATTGCTTTTTTAACGAACTTAGCCGTAATGCTGCGTTTGGATTTAATTAAATTTTCTACAGTTCCCTGAAATATTTTTTGACCACCGCTTTTTCCACCCTTTGGACCTATTTCAATTACGTAGTCTGCATTTGAAATCAGGTCCACATCATGCTCAACAACAAGCACTGTATTACCTTCCTTAACAAGTTTTCGAAGTAATTTGAGTAATTTTTTCCGGTCTTTTTGATGTAGACCAATTGTGGGCTCCTCCAGAACATAAAAATTTGCCTTTGGTTTTGGCTTACCCTTCAACTTACCTTTGTCAATGCCCTTAATTAATTCCGATGCTAGTTTGAGTCGCTGAGCCTCACCTCCTGATAATGTGGGTGAAACTTGTCCCAATTTTAGGTATCCCAACCCAGTTTCAATCATTAGTCCGAAGATTTCACACAAAACAAAATCGAAATCAAAAAATTCATGGGCTTCTTCGAAAGTTAAATCAAGAACTTCAGCAACGTTTTTACCGTTCCATTTCAGGGAAAGAATTTCTTCCTTAAATCTCTTTCCATTACAAGACGAGCAAGTTACATATGAGTCAGGGAGAAAGTTCATTTCAAGTTTGATTTTTCCGTTACCTTTGCAGGTTTCACATCTGCCTCCCTTAACATTGAAAGAAAATGCACTTGAAGTTAAACCAAGAGCCTTCGCCTCTTGAATTTGGCAAAAGAGCCCTCTTATTCTATCCCAAACACCCAAATAGGTTGCAGGTGTGGATCTCGAAGTTTTTCCGATCGGCTTTTGATCAACTTCAATGGCTTTGCCAAAGTCATTTCCGTGTTTTAAAGAACATTCATTTGTTGAAAAGGTCTTTTCTTTTGCATCAATAGCCTTCTGAATTCCTGAAAAGATCACTCCCCTGACTAATGATGATTTTCCGGCTCCAGAAACTCCGCAACAGACAGTCAACCTTTCCTTGGGCAATTGAAAAGATTCATTCTTAATGTTTCGGAAATTAACATTATCTATTCTAATCCAACAAGGATCATTACGGTCCCTGATGCCTTTAGGAAGAGCGATTCTTCTGCCCTGATAGCCCAAGCTCTTGGTTGGGAAATAAGGAGATGCCCGCTCATTGATGCCCAAAATATTCTTCCCGCATGAGATGATTTTCCCACCTTTAAAACCAGCTTCGGGACCTACATCGATGATGAAATCTGCTTGTTCTATTGTCTCTGCGTCGTGTTCGACAACCAAAAGGGAGTTTCCGCGAGACATCAGTTTTCTAAGGGCATCAAGCAGCCTTTGGTTGTCAATGGGATGGAGTCCAATAGATGGTTCATCCAGAACGTACAGTACCCCAGACAAGTTTGATCCTAGTTGGCTTGCGAGCCTAATTCGTTGTGCTTCTCCTCCTGACAAAGAAGAGGTTTCTCGGTCTAAACTAAGATACTCAAGCCCAACTTTCTTCATGAAACTCAAGCGTTCGCTTATTTCGGGAATGATCGTTTCCCCAATAGGTTTTTCCAAGGAAGAAATCTTTAGTGAATTTAAAAAATCAATAACCTCTGTGGGAGGTAATGATAGCAACTGGGGTAATGTAAGCCTGATATCTTTAGTTGTTTCCAAAACAACGTGTCTTGCCACTGAATTTAACCTCTGACCTTCACATTTTGGGCAAGTAGTTCCATCTTGAATCTTCCACCAATCTCCACTAGCTGGGAGATCTTCCTTCATCCAATCGTAAATTTTTCCATACCCTTTGCAGTATGTACACATGCCCTTTGCAGAATTCCAAGAAAAGAAAGAAGGTTCAAGTTCTGGATACGCAGTCCCATTTGCGGGATCAATTCTTGTGGTGGAAAACCAGGTTTCATTTTCTTGAGATTCAATCAGTACACATCTGCCTTTCCCAATCTTGAGAGCTAAATCAATGGATGATTTCAGGTGAGCAATTGAGGGCATTTTAACCCACGACCCAATTTCGACCTCGATATCATGCAAGCGGTAGCGGTCAAGACCCTCAAATCCTTCGACATTTAAATATTGTCCATCGCATCGAACGATTTCGAACCCCTTTTCCCTGGCCCAATTAACGATTGGCTTATGGTGCCCCTTGCGATTGGTGACGAGTGGTGAAAGGAGTCGTAATGATGAGTGACTGGATTTTCGGAAAAATCTTTTGGTAAGTTTAATGACCCTACTTTCGATCTGTGCAGCACTTGATTTCTGGAGTGGTTTTCCGGTGACTTTGCTAATTTGGATTCCAAGCTTAGCGTATAGAAGTCTTAAATATTGGGCAATTTCCGTGATGGAACCAACTGTGGATTTTCTCGAACCTCTTGTTACTCTTTGCTCGATTGCAACTGTTGGTCGCATTCCTTTGATATGATCGACATTGGGCTTGCCCATTTGTTCAACAAACTGCCTCGCATATGCACTCATTGATTCCATGAATCGCCTTTGACCTTCAGCAAAAACAACATCAAAGGCCAGTGATGATTTGCCTGACCCAGAGGGTCCCGTTACAACCACAAACTTACCATGAGGAATTTTTACAGAGATATCTCTTAAGTTATTTTCCCGTGCTCCAATAATCTGCAAATCATTGTTTAATCGAGTTTTCCAAACTTTTTTAATTTGTTTTTTCCGAACATTTTCAGGTAGCTCTTTTTTAAATAAATAATCGGATGTGAGGGTCCTTTTTCTTAAAAATGAAGAAGGTTTTCCTGAAGCAGTAATTTTCCCACCATTTTCCCCAGCCCCTGGTCCCATTTCCAGAATCCAGTCGGCGTCTCTTAAAACCTGGGCATTGTGTTCAATTACTATTACGGAATGTCCCGCTTCAACAATTCTTTTGAGGGTTTTTATCAAAAGACAAACATCCTGCATGTGCAGTCCAGTAGTTGGTTCGTCGATCAGTAATATACTCGGTAATTTGCCTCTGGAAATCGATCCCAAATACTTAACCAACTTAAGTCTCTGCGACTCTCCGCCAGAAAGCGTATTTAGTGGTTGTCCGAGGGTAAGATAACCTAGTCCTACATCATCTAAGAGTTTAAGCTTCCTGTGCGTTTTGGGTAGATCTGCAAAGTACTTTAGAGCATCAGAAACACAGAGATTTAAAATTTCAAGTACAGATAAGCCATTCAACTTTACCTTGAGAACATCATCCTTAAACCGCATTCCGTTACAAAAACTGCATGGGATTTGCAAATTGGATAAAAATTGCATTTCCACGATTTCATATCCGAGACCACCACACTCTTCACAGCGACCGTTTCCGCTGTTAAATGAAAAATCTGGAGGTAAATAACCCAGCATCTTACTTTCATCAGTTCGACCGAGTGCTTCTTTGATTGGGCTCCACCCATCCGTATAAAGTATTGGATTTGATCTGGGAGTCTTGGATACTGTGGTTTGGTCTACAAGGATTGCCTCTTCAAATTCCATGTCAGTGGTCACTTGGCCAGGAAATGCTTTTGCCCTATCAGACAAACCTTCATATATAACATGATTAACAAGTGTTGATTTACCTGAACCTGATACACCTGCCACACAAACAAATTGCCCCAATGGGATCTTTGCACTAAATTTATTCAAATTAAAAAGAGATGCATTGGAAATTTTTATGTAACGACCTGATGATACTTTTTTGGAATTCCGTTTTTTATTTTGTTTTGAAAAGGAATCATTGGATAGCCATTTACCTGTTAATGAATGTTGAGATTTGATAAGCTGATCAACTTTCCCGCTAAAAACAACTCTGCCTCCGTTCGTGCCAGGTTCCGGACCAATCTCAATAACTTTATCTGCAGCTTTGATGACTTGTTCGTCGTGCTCTACAACACACACACAATTTCCCGAGTCTGCAAGTTTTCTTAAAATTTTAATTAAATTACTGACATCTTTTCCATGTAATCCAATGGTCGGTTCGTCCAAGGCAAACATTGCATCAGTGAGAGCAGATCCAAGACAGGTAGTTAAATTAACTCTTTGTGTTTCTCCTCCACTTAAAGTTTTGGTTGAACGATCTAAAGTGAGGTATCCAAGTCCTACTTCTTGCAGGTATCGAAGGCGGTTATGAATCGCCTCCAAGGTAAGAAGAGTCTTTTTATTCTTTCCTTTAATCTCAACTGGAAGAATTGATTTTAATTTGTCTACTGGTAGGGCATAAATCTCGGGTAGTGTTTTTTGTTTCCATTTCCAAAATGTAGATTCTTCTTTCAATCTCCCGCCCTTACATTTCGGGCATTCAAAGTATCCCCTGTATTTGGATAAAAACACCCGAATGTGCATTTTGTAAGTTTTCTTTTCAACCCACCTGAAGAAATTATTAATACCATACCATTTTGAAGTGCCCTCTTCATAGTCAGGATCTCCATTCCATAAAAAATCGATTTCCTGAGATGAAAATTGATTGATTGGTTTGTGCGCATCCAATTCACCTTTTTGGCAATAACTTAACAAGTCATCTTGGCAGTGGCTAAAAACTTTTCCTGAAAAGGCACGAATTGCATTTTGCGAAATAGTTAGGTTGGTATCAGGAATTACTTTTTGTTCATTTATGGATATGTTTCTTCCAAAGCCCCTGCATTCAGGGCATGCTCCTTGTGGCGAATTAAATGAAAATGAGTTTGGATGCGCTGCCTCAAATATTTTTCCGTTAACTTTTGACTGCAAACCCAACAACAGAGACTTAATCAATTCTCCTTTTTCACTCCTAACTTCTCCATAACCCTTTCCTTTTTCAAGTGAGATTTTAACGGCCTCTAACAGCCTTGACCTGTTTTTCTTCTTGATTTCGATTTTATCTACGACGACGAAGTATCCATCTAAGTCCTTTTTTATTTCATCTAAACGTGAAAGCTTTTGATATTTGCCTCTAGCTAGAACACGGGTGTGGCCAGCTTTTATCAAAAAAGAGATGAAATCAGATAATCCAAGATCTTTTGGTTTTTTGCATTGAAAACCAAACAACAAGGTTTGTGCTGTGAATTTTGAAAGGATTGCATCCACTTGGGTTTCAATTGTTTCTGATTTAATTTCATCCCCTGATTGCGGGTCATACAAGGTTGCTACTTCGGAGAACCATACCTTGAAGTAGTCACAAAGTTCAGTCATGGTACCTACAGTCGAGCGTGAATTTTTAACGGAGTTTTTCTGTTCAACCGCGATGGAGGGGCGGGCATTTTCAATGGATTGAACCTGAGGACGGGGAAGATTATCTAAAAATTGCCTAACATAAGGGCTAAATGTCTCCACATATCTTCTTTGACCTTCAGCATGTAAAACATCAAATAATAAAGTCGACTTCCCGCTACCGCTAAGGCCTGTAATGACAGTCAATTCACCTGGAGAAATCTCAAGGTTTACATTCTTTAAGTTGTTGTGTCTTGCCCCAATTACAATGATGTTTGGAGAATTAGTTGGCATGGGGTGATTTTAGACTTCTTTTAGAAGTTCACAAATAAAGTGGCGTCCCGTAGGGGATTCGAACCCCTGTTGCCGGGATGAAAACCCG
>MDSZ01004464.1_pt1 | contig 12283 bp, 10 predicted proteins | sample 811201 | NCBI WGS metagenome assembly MDSZ01 (sample SAMN05326647, study PRJNA326480) | marine metagenome | isolation source: seawater | place: Indian Ocean: North | collected 2010
CTTAGGGAAAGTGCAGCAGAAAATATACCGCCTTATTTATAAGGTAAGGTTGAAAAGGTGAGGTAAGAGCTCACCGCATTTATGGTAACATAAGTGGCATTGCAAACCCTTTTAGGAGCAAGGTCAAATAGGAGTAACTATCAGTATTCCAGCTGAGTTATTCGGGTAGACTGCTTGAAACAAATGGCGACATTTGTTCTAGATTGATGATCATCAAATTTTATAAATTTACAGAACCCGGCTTATGCACCATCTTTTATTAATATGTAAGAACATTTAGAGAACATATTTAATATGAATAATAATTCCCATTGACGCCCATATTATCCCATGATAACCCATAAAATACCATGGATTTGTTTGTTTCATTGTTTGTTAACAAAATTGATAAAAAGGGAAGGATCTCTTTACCTTCATTGTTTAGAAGTGTTTTATCAAAAGGTAGTAAGAATGAAATTATTTTATATAAATCATTAAAAAGCCAATCAATTGAAGGTTGTGATTCTAAACGGATAAACGAAATTGCTAAACGAGTTAATAGTTTAGATTTTTTTTCAGAAGATCAGGATGATTTTGCTACATCAATATTTTCAGAAATTATACCTACAAATTTAGATAAAGAAGGAAGGTTCTTAATTCCAGAAAGTTTAAAAACTTATGCTGGCATAGCTTCAGAAGCGACTTTCATTGGCCAAGGTCATTACTTTCAAATTTGGCACCCTAAGGCTGCTTTAGAAAAACAAACTCGATCAAGAAACAGGTTAGTTAAAGAAAAAAAATCACTAAGTAATATTATATTGGAAAAAAAACAAAATGATAAATAAACATATTCCAGTAATGCTTGATCAGGTAAAATCTTTTATTCCTAAAGATAAAAAAATAAGTGTAATAGATGCAACATTTGGAGGGGGTGGGTATTCTAGTTCAATTTTAGAAGAGTTTAATGTGAGTGAACTTTTAGCAATTGATAGAGATCCAATTTCACAAATATTTGCAAAAAAAATTAAAAAAAGATTCCTTAATTTTAAATTAATAAATGATAAATTTAGTAATGTTGATAAAATTATTAAGAAATCAAAAAAATATGACTTAATTATTTTTGATTTAGGTATTAGCTCCAATCAAATTGATATTGCAGAAAGAGGTTTTTCTTTTCAAAACAAAGGCCCCTTAGATATGAATATGGGACTTTCAAACATTAACGCTTATGATATAATAAATTTATATGATGAAAAAAAGATAGCAAACATAATTTACGAATTAGGAAATGAAAAGTTTTCAAGAAGAATAGCTAAAAATATTGTTTTAAATAGAAAAATTAAATTTATAAATAATACAATTGAGCTTGCTGAAATAATACAAAAAAGTATTCCAAAATTTAAAAAAACAAAAATTCACCCTGCAACAAAAACTTTCCAAGCTTTAAGAATTTATATTAATGATGAAATAAATGAATTAAAATTTTCTTTAAATAAAACTTTAAAAATATTAAAAAAGAATGGCTTATTAATTATAGTTTCTTTCCAAAGTCTAGAAGATAGAATTGTGAAAGATTTCTTCAACCACAATAGTGGTAAAAGATGGCGTTCCTCCCGCCACTACCCGGAGTTAGTTGATTTAGGTCCAATCACCTTGAAAATAATTACCAAAAAACCAATTAGACCTTCTGACAATGAGATTATCCTTAATCCCAGGTCAAGATCAGCTAAACTTCGGGTAGCGAAAAAAATACAATAATGAAATATACAAAATCAATTGTTGTAATAGTTTTTATAAATATATTAATCGCATTTGTTTTGATTTTTGTAGGTCATAAAACAAGAAATTTGGAAATAGCAAATTCTAATTTAAATGAAAAAATTAAAGCAATTAATGAAGAAATTAATATTAATCAGTTAGAATTCACATATCATAATGATAACAATTATCTGATGAAATTATTTTCATTGTATCACTCAGATATTGAAAAAAAACAATCACAGATAATAAAAGTTTCCGAATTTTTATCAATTGAAAAGGAAAAAACTTTCAAAGTGAAATATAAATAAATATTTTTTTAAAAATAAATTATGAAAAATTCTTTAAATTTATTTGATAGTGATTCTTTAAAAGATTTTCACAAGAGAATATTTTTTTCAATGATAATTTTTTTATTTGTATATATTATTGCAATTTATAGAATTACTGATGTAATGCTGTTTTCAAGTAATATAGAGTTTAAAGAAGTATTACAAAAAAATTCAGTAAGAGGTAAAATTTTAGACATAAATGGAAATTTATTAGCAACAACAGTTAAATCAAATTCTTTATCTACAAACCCAAATAAAATTAAAAATAAAGCAAAATTAGCTAATCAATTATCTTTAATATTAAATATCGAAAAAGAAAAAATAATTAAAAAACTAAATAAAAACACTCATTTTGTTTGGATTAAGAGAAACATTACTCCAAAAGAACATCAAAAAATAATAGATTTAGGAGAAATAAATTTTAAATTACATGATGAACAAAAAAGAATATATCCTTTTTCAAATGATGCTTCACATGTTGTCGGATTTGTTGACATAGATGGTGTAGGTGTTTCAGGTATTGAAAGATCCTACGATGAAGAATTAAAAAATTCACAAAATGTTAATTTAACCTTAGATATCAATTTGCAACAAGCTGTTAGGGATGAGCTTATAAAAACAATAAATACATATAAAGCTGAATCAGGATTAGCTGTTGTTTTAAACATAAAAAAAGGACATATACTATCTTCAGTTAGCTATCCAGATTTTGATCCAAATAATAGAGAAACTTTTAAAGCAAAAAATTTAATCAACAGGGTAATTCAGTCTAATTATGAAATGGGATCTACTTTTAAACCCATAACAATAGCTATGGGTTATGATAAAGATTTGATAGCTCCAGAAATGAGCTTTGATGTTAAAAAAAATATTAATGGTATTAGTGATTACCTAGAATATGAGGGAGATGGAATTTACGATGTTGAAAAAATAATAGTAAAATCATCAAATATCGGAACTGCAAAAATAGCAACAAAAATAGGTAAAAAAAACCAAATAGATTTTTTCAGGAAAATAGGTTTTTTTGAAAAATTAGATTTTGAAATTTTAGAAACAGCTGAACCCCTTGGAAACAAGAATCATTGGGGAAAAGTTGAAACTATGACAATTGGTTATGGTCATGGATTTGCTATAACTCCATTACATTTAATCAAAGCCTACGCTTCTATAGCTAACAGTGGAATTGAGATTAATCCAACAATTATTAAAAATAATAAACATGAATTTAATAAAAAAATTCTTTTAAAAGAAGAAACTTCAAAATATTTTTTAGAATTGCTTAGATCCGTTGTTAATAAAACAAAATTTACAGGACCTAGGGTGAAAGTAAATGGATATGATCTAGGGGGCAAGACAGGCACTTCTATGCTGGTAAACAAAAAAGGCGGTTATCATAAAGATAGGGATTTAACCTCTTTTATAAGTATATTTCCAATAGATGATCCAGAATATGTTGTTTTGACTATTGTTGAATACCCTAAAATTATTGAAGAATTAAAAAACAAAACTACTGGAGCATGGATCAATGCTCCTCTTGTAAAAGAAATTATTTTAAGAATGATAGACATTTTGAAAATCCCTAAAAAAACATATGACGAGATTCTTAATGCAGACATAAAGCACATATATAAAATTCAAAATGCTAGTAACTGATATAAAAAATATTACTAAAGTAGATAAATTTATAAATTTAAAAAAAAATGTAAAATTTAATAAAATTTCATCAAATTCTAAACTGGTTAATGAGAAAACAATATTCATAGTTGATTCAAAAAAAAAAATAAAATTAGAATACTTGGAAGAAGCAAAAAAAAGAAAAGTTCCTGCAATAATTTCTGATAAAGTATATAAAAAAGTTAATTCTACGCAATTAATTGTAAAAGATTTAAATAACGCAATTGAAAAATTATTATATAAATTAAAGCCCAATAAGCCAGTTAAATCAATAGCTATTACAGGAACAAATGGAAAAACTTCAGTAGTATGGTACATTTCTCAATTATGCAAAATTAATAATATAAATATTAAAACTCAAGGCACATTAGGATATTTTATTAATGGAAAAAAAATTAATGAAAATATAAATACAACACCAGATTTCGTGGAGTTACATCAAAATGCATATAGTAAAAAGAAAAATAAATATAATTTTGTATTTGAAGCTTCTAGTCATGCATTAGATCAAGAAAGAATTAAAAATTTTCCTGTTAATTTGGCAGCAATAACAAACATAACTCGTGATCATATTGATTATCACAAATCTTTTAAAAAATATAAAGTTTCTAAATTTAAATTGTTTTTAAAATATTTAGACAAGAGTGGAACAGCTATATTAAACTCTAGATTAAAAAATTATAAAAAATTAGTTGATATTTTAAAAAAAAGAAAAATTAAAATAATTTTTTATGGCAAAAAAAATATATTTTTTAAAAAAAAATCTAATAATATAATATCATTAAATATTTATAATAAAAAATATAATTTACAAAACTTAAAATTAAATGAAATTGAGAAACAAAATTTAGAATGTGCAATAGCCTGTTGTTTAGAAATAGGAATTAAAAATAGTCAAATCGTAAAAAATTTAATGAAAATTACCTCACCACCTGGCAGGTTAGAAGTTATAAACTATAAAAAAAAATCATCAAAAATTATCATTGACTATGCTCATACTCCTGATGCTCTAAAAAATATTTTAGAGTGTTTTACTTTAAATAATAAAAAACCCTCATTAGTATTTGGTTGTGGAGGAGAAAGAGACAAGGGTAAAAGAAAAAAAATGGGTAAAATTGCCCTTGATTTTGCCAGAGACGTTTTTATTACAGATGATAATCCCAGAAATGAAAGTCCAAAAAATATTAGAGCAGAATTAATAAAATATTGTCCAAAAGCAAAAGAAATTGCAGATAGAAAAAAGGCAATACATCAAGCTATTAAAAATATGAAAAAAAATACAGTATTAATCATAGCAGGCAAAGGTCATGAAAAAGTTCAGATTATAAAAAATAAAATTAAATTATTTGATGATTTTAAAATAGCAAAAGAGATTATAAAAAAAAACTAATGATAACAGAAAAAATCATTCAAAATTATATTATAAGAAGTTCTAATAAAATTAAGATAAACAGTAATGAAGTAAAAAAAGGAGATATTTTTATTGCTTTACAAGGTAATAATAAGCATGGAAATGAATATATTGAATCTAGTATAAAAAATGGAGCAAAGTTTTGTTTAACTGATAAAAAAATTAAAAAAAACTTAGTAAATGAAAATATTTTATTCGTTAAAAATATTTTTTCTTTTTTAAAAGCATTATCATTAAAAAAGAGATCGTTATTTAAAGGCAAAGTTTTGGGAATAACGGGAAGTGCCGGTAAAACATCTTTGAAAGAATCATTATCCTTTTTTTTAGAAAAAAAGTACAAAACTTCTAAAGCATTTAAAAGCTATAATAATGATCTTGGAGTGTTAATTAGCTTGTTAAATCTTAATATTAAATCTGAATTTGCAATCTTTGAACTCGGTACTAATAATCATGGTGAAATTAAAAGTTTAGTTCAACTTGTTAAGCCTTCACAAGTTTTTATTACAAACATACAGAATACGCATTTAGAAAATTTTAAAACTAAAAAAAATATTGCAATTGAAAAATCAGCAATATTTAATCCTATTTATAATAATAACATTAAATCAATTATTTTACTTAACACAAATAAAGAAGAAAAATTATTAGTAAATTTAGCTAAAAAATTTAAAATTAAAAATATTTTAACTATAGGAAATTCAAATAAACAAAATTGCTATATTAAAAAAATTAGTAAAATAAATGATTATTATAAAGTTGAAGCGATTATTAACAAAAAAAGATTTGAATTCTTAATGAGAACAGATATCTCTTATAGAATAACGAATATTCTATTTTGTTTATCATTTTTTTATCTCAATAAATTAGATAAAAAAAATATTATAAATAATACTACAAAAATTAAACCTTTTGAAGGAAGGGGATCAGTAATTGATAAAAATTTATTTAATTTAAAAATTAAGTTTATTGATGAAACTTATAATGCTAATCCAGATACAATGAAACAAAGTATATATTATTTTAATAATATGCATTTAAAAGGTTATAAAAAAATTTTGATATTAGGCAATATGAATGAGTTAGGTGAATTTAAAGATAAATTTCATTTGAAAACTCTTGAATATGTTGAAAAATTTAAATTCAGTTTTGTTATTTTATGTGGCAATCTTTTCTTCAAAGCTTTAAAAAATATCAAAAAACCTTCAAATAAATACGTTTTATTAAATAATGAAAAAACAATTATTAAATATTTTAAAAATAATTTACATAAAAATGCCACTATAATGGCTAAATGCTCTAATTCAACTTCTGTAAACAAATTTGCTAAACTTTTATTGAGTATGAAAGGAGATAAATAATGTTTAAATTTTTAGCAGAGGAATACGTAAACCTTTTTACTTTTTTAAATTTATTTAATTATATAACTTTTAGAACTGGAGCTTCAATTTTAACTTCATTGTTTTTTTCATTAATATTTGGAGAATACATTATTAAAACCTTATCTAATATTCAGCCCTTAGGTCAGCCAATTAGGAATGATGGGCCTGCTAATCATATAATTGATAAAGCAGGAACACCTACAATGGGGGGTATACTAATTATACTAAGTATTGCTATTTCTTTAATATTATGGGCAGATTTAAAAAATATTTATATTTGGATAAGTTTTTTTTCATGCTTATTATTCGGACTAATTGGTTTTTTTGATGATTATAAAAAAGTCAAATCAAACTCAAGTAAAGGTTTGAATGCAAAAACAAGAATAATTGCACAATTGTTTATAAGTTTTTTTGTTGTATATTTAATTCAAACAAACCTTTCAGAAAATATTAATAGTAATATTGCATTTCCATTTTTTAAAAACTTAGTGATTAATTTTGGTATTTTTTATTATTTTATTGCAATTTTTATTATAATTGGCTCTGCTAATGCAGTCAATCTTACAGATGGCTTAGATGGGTTAGCAATTGTGCCTGTTATGATTGTTTCAATGTCTTTTGCTTTTATTTGCTATGTTTCTGGTAATTTAATTTTTGCAAATTATTTGCAAATTAATTATATTTATGGAACTGGAGAATTATCAGTATTTTGTGGTTCAATTATAGGAGCAGCATTAGGTTTTCTATGGTTTAATGCTCCTCCAGCAAAAGTTTTTATGGGAGACACTGGCTCTCTTGCATTAGGAAGTTCTTTAGCGACTATAGCTTTAATTGTTAAGCACGAAATAGTTTTGGCTATTATTGGAGGATTGTTTGTTCTAGAAACATTTTCAGTTATCATACAAGTTACTATTTTTAAAATAACTGGAAAAAGAATTTTTTTAATGGCTCCACTACATCATCATTTTGAAAAAAAAGGTTGGGCTGAATCAACAATTGTAATTAGGTTTTGGATTATTACCATTGTTTTAGCTTTAATAGGTTTAGCAACGCTTAAAATTCGTTAGAATATGGAATATGTTTATGGTCTTAACAAAAGTGGTATTTCAATAATTAAATTTTTTAATAAAAATAAAATAAAATATCACTGCTGGGATGATAATGAATATACTAGAAAAAAAGTTAGTAAAATTATTTTAAATAATAAACTAATAAATCCAGATTTAACAAATTTAAATGAATACACACATATTTATGTTTCTCCTGGAATAACAGTAAGACAAAAAAAATTTAAAAAAATTAATAAAAATAAATTAGTGAGAGATTTAAATCTCTACTGGTCTCATATATCAAATGAAAAAATAGTAGCAATTACAGGCACAAATGGAAAATCAACAACTACTAAATTAATAGGCGATATGATTAAAAAACATAATATTTCAGCTTTTGTTGGAGGAAACTTAGGAAAACCTCTGCTAGATTCATTGTTGGCTAAAAAAAAATTTATCCATCATGTTATTGAGCTGAGCTCTTTTCAATTAGAATTAATTAGTTCTTTTAATCCAAAAATATCAGTTTTATTGAACATATCTCAAGATCACTTAGATCGATATATAGACTTTAAAGATTATATAAACCAAAAGAAAAAAGTTTTTACAAATAATAAAACTGGTTATAATTTAATTTCGTTAGATGATACGTATTGTAAGAATTTTTATAAAAACAGAAAAATAATTAACAAAATATCATTTTCAACTAAAAATAAAAATGCTGATATTTATTATAATAATTTTACAATTTATGATAATTTTTTTAATTTAAACAAAAAAATTAAAATAAATAAAATTTCTAGAGATCTGAATGGGGATTTTAATTATCAAAATATATTGGTAGCATACATAGTTTCAAAAATTTTAAAAATTTCAAAAAAAATTTTTTTAAATAATCTATCAAATTTTAAAGGATTGCCATATAGAAATAAAATTTTAGTAAATAATAAAAATTTAATCATTATAAACAATAGCAAAGCCACAAATGTAGAGGCTGCTTACAAAAGCTTACAGAATTACAATAATGTTATTTTGATTTTGGGAGGTATGGCAAAAGAAAAGAACTTTAAAAAAATTAAAAAATTATCAGGCAAAATACAGATTGTTTATGCGTTTGGACATTCTTCTGAGTTTATAAAAAATCAATTACATGCCAATATTAAAGTTAAAAGATATAAAAATTTAGAATTAGTTATAAAAAATATTTATAAAAGTTTTAAAGAAAATTTGATTAAAAAAACATTACTTTTTGCACCTGCATGCACATCTTATGATCAATATAAAAATTTTGAAGAAAGAGGTAAGCATTTTGACTTATTAATCAAAAAATACAATAGAAGGTTTTTAAATGCACAAAATTGAAAATTGGTGGCTTTCAATAGATAAATTTAACTTTATTTTTATAATTGCTTTAGGAATTACTGGAGTCGTTCTATCTTTTTCAATTAATGAAAATTTTTACTTAATAAACAGACATACGTTTTTTTTTATTTTAGGATTAATTATACTAATTTTTTTTTCACAATTAAGTGATAAAAATATTAGAAGAATATCATTATTAGGTTTTATTATATTTTTGTTTTTATTGATTTTAATTATTTTTTTAGATTACGAAATCAAAGGCGCTAAAAGGTGGTATAAATTTTTTAATTTTTCACTACAACCATCAGAAATAATAAAACCTTTTTTTATAATATTGACTTCTTGGTGTATTTCTCAAAGCATAAATGGGAAAAAAAATTATATTTTAATAATGTTTATATTTTTTACCATTTTAATTAGTTTAATTCTGCTTCAACCTGATCTTGGCATGACTATATTAGTAGCAGCTACTTTTTTTTGTCAATTATTTGTTGCAGGTTTGCCAATTATACTTGTCCTAATAGGTTTATTTTTTTTAATAACTGTTTCAGCTACATCTTATTTTGTTTTTGACCATGTTAGAAAAAGAGTTAATACTTTTTTCGATACTGGCGCTGATACTTATCAAATAGATTTAAGCTTAAAAGCTTTTCAATCAGGAGGTTTATTTGGAAAAGGACCAGGTCAGGGAATTTTAAAAGAAAAGATTCCTGATGCAAATACTGATTTCATTTTTGCAGTTGCTGGAGAAGAACTAGGATTCATATTTTGTTTATTTATTATTTTAATTATTTTAAGCATTATTATTAGAACTTTATTATCAGTTTTAAAAGTACAAGATCCTTATAAAATAATTACCGTAACAGGGTTGATTTCATCTTTTGGATTACAAAGTTTTATAAATATATTTAGCTCATTGGGACTAATACCAACTAAAGGTATGACCTTACCTTTCGTTAGTTATGGAGGCTCTTCAATGATATCAATTAGTATTTTGTTTGGTTTTTTGCTATCTATAACTAATAAAAATAATGAATAGAAAAATTATTTACTTATTAACTGGTGGCACAGGAGGTCATGTTATTCCTACAGTATCATTTGGTAATTATTTAGTTAGCATGGGTTTCCAGTGCATTTTGATAACCGATAAAAGAGGAAAAAAGTATACTAAAAATTTTTTAGGCAAAACCAAAACTATTAATGCCTCACATTTATCTGGTGGGCATCTATTTAATTTTTTTGGCTTATTAAAATTACTAATAGGCTTTTTTCAATCTTTTTTAATTTTATTATTAAATAGGCCACATTTTGTAGTTTCATTTGGAAGCTATGCATCTTTACCTCCATCGTTTTCTATTAAAATTTTAAAGTTTTTTTTTAATATCAATTTTTATATTCATGAGCAGAACTCAATTATAGGAAGAGCTAATAAATTTTTTTTTAAAACTGCTAATATTATATTTGTTAATTTTAATAAAAATTATGATATTAATCATAAGTATAAACACAAAATTAAAGTTGTTGGATTGCCGAGAATTAATGAATTAAATAAAAAAACTAATAATTTAAAAATATTTGATAGAAATAATAAAAAATTTACTATTTTTTTATATGGTGGAAGTCAAGGATCTATACCTCTGATTAAGTGTTTTGAAAGTTTAATTACTAGATTTAATAAAGCTGAATTAGATAATATTTCATTTATAATTCAATGTCCTAACTTTTATCTTGATGAGCTAAATAAAAAAATGAAAAATTACAAATTAGACTTAATTACAAAAGATTTTTTTTATAATTTATCAGATATTTTGCAAAATACAGATTTAGTCATTAGTAGGTGTGGAGCTGGAACAATAAGTGATATTATGTTTTACAAAATTCCTTCAATTTTAGTCCCACTGTCCTCTGCAAAAGATAATCATCAGTATGAAAATGCAAATTTCTTATACAAAAAAAAATGCGCTATATTGTTAAATCAAAATAATTTTGACACATTAGAGGCTTATAATTATTTTAAGAAAATTTTTGTTGGTAACAACATTAGAAATGAAATAAAACACAAATTAGGAGAAGAGACCATTGTTGACACTAATAAAATCATTCTAGATTTAATAAAAAATGAAATCAAATAATAACAAAGTATTAATACATTTTATTGGCATTGGAGGTATCGGAATGTCTGGTATTGCTGAACTAATGTTCGATCTTGGCTATAGTGTTCAAGGCAGTGATATTGGAATAAACGAGAATATAATTAGATTAAAAAACAAAGGTATTAAAATCTACAATAAGCATAATACAAAAAATATTAAAAAAATTTCAGTTGCAGTATTTTCTTCTGCAATTAAAAAAAATAATAGTGAAATAGTAGCTTGTAATCGACTCTCAATCCCAGTTGTAAGCAGAGCTGATATGCTAGCTGAGCTAATGAAAAATAAAAAATCAATAGCAGTTGCAGGTTCACACGGCAAAACAACTACTACCAGTTTAATTGGTAATATTTTAGATACGGCAAGCTTCGATCCAACTATAATTAATGGAGGTATAATTAATTCATATTCTAAAAATAATAAATTTGGTAAAGGAGAATGGCTTATTGCTGAAGCTGATGAAAGTGATGGTTCTTTTTTAAAACTACCTCATCAAATTTCTATAATTACAAATATAGATATTGAACATTTAGATTATTATTTAAATAAAGAAAATTTAATCAAATCATTTGATTCTTTTATTCTTAATCTTCCTTTTTATGGCTATTCAATAATTTGTATAGATAACAAATATTTAAAAAATATAAAAAGTAGAATTAGAACAAGGAATATAATTACCTATTCTCTTAAAGATAAAAAATCAGATGTTTTTATTAAAATTCTTAGAAATGACAATAAATATACCTCATTTAAAATTTTTCTTAATAAGAAAATAAAAACATTCAAAGGGGAATACAATTTTAAAATAAAGTTATTGGGTGATCATAATATTTTAAATTGTGCAGCAAGCATAATAGCATCTTTATTAACTGGGGTTAAAATTAGTTTGGTTAAAAAAAGTTTATTAAATTACCAAGGAGTAAAAAGAAGATTTACCTTTATTGGATACAAGCATAAAGCTCAAATCATAGATGACTATGCACATCATCCAACTGAAATTGAATCAGTTCTTAATACCATTCAAACTAATTTTAAAAATAAATCGAAAGCAGTTGTATTTCAGCCTCATCTTTTTTCTAGAACAAGGGACTTCATGGATGAGTTTGCAATCGTTTTATCAAAATTTGATGAGGTATATCTTCTAGACATTTATCCTGCTAGAGAAAACCCTATAATTGGAGTTAATTCA
>MDSZ01205770.1_pt1 | contig 12281 bp, 11 predicted proteins | sample 811201 | NCBI WGS metagenome assembly MDSZ01 (sample SAMN05326647, study PRJNA326480) | marine metagenome | isolation source: seawater | place: Indian Ocean: North | collected 2010
AAACTATACATATATTACTGAAACTGGTTGGCATCATAATATACAAGGTGGATCTTCTCAGTCTGAAGAGATTTCAGCAGGAAATAGCAAACCGGATCTTGATGGAGCAAAAAATATATCATTAAATTATAACACACTGAAATTCTTGTCCGATAATTTAAAATTTAAAGGCATGGGTTACTTAAGAAAAACTGATACTGGATATGATAAATCAACAGATGAACAAGCAGAGGGCACCAATATAATGTATGCTATTCAATCGAGTTTAGAAAAAAAAACTGAGAGCAAACTTGATACAGTTACCTCACACATTCACATTTACGACAGAGTATATGACGAGGCTGAAAAAAATAAATATTATTCACAAGCCTACACTTTAAAAGCTGAGAGAAAAATAAGTTTGTCTGATAAATTTTCATATGGTTTTGGAAGCGATTACAATTATAATAAAGGAGATTTTCAAGTATATGGCACTTACGGAAGTTCTGCTAAAGGTCACGCTGATAACATTGGTGTTTTTTCAAACGTTGGTTATAAGATTGATGACTCAACTATTTTATCCCTACACACAAGAGGAGACTCACATAAATACAGTGGAGAAAATATAACCTACAGGCTCAACGCAACTAAATTAATTAATAAACTTACCTTAAGTTTATCTGAGTCAACAGGCCTCAGACATCCAGACTTATATGTTCTTCATGGAGGTAATCCCGGCTCTTCTTTTTACAACGGAGCTTTCAAAGCTATGCTGACAACGAAGCCAGAGACGAGTTTAACTAGGGAACTATCAGCAAAATATATTTTTTCTGATAATATATCTTTTGAAACTACAGCCTACAGAGGATCTGTATCAGATGTTCTAAATCGGAGTAATAGCTCAGGAGGTTATAACGAAACTATTGATATTGATCAGGAGGGACTAGAGAGTGGCCTGATGTTTAAGGGAGATAAACAAAAACTAAATTTATTTAGCACTTTATCAAAAAGCTCAGAGTCTAATGGAAGACCTCAACTTAGAAGGCCGGATGAACAATACGGAGTGAACTATAACGCAAAACTCAATTCAGAACTTTTTGGTTTATTTGGTATCAATTACAATTATAGACATATAGGGAAAGCTGAAGATTGGGTTGGATCGGTTAGAAAAGATGTTGACAGTACAGATATTATGAATCTTTCAATATCTAAAGAGTTTTTAGGGTTAAAGTGGTCATTAAATACTACAAATTTGACTGACGAGTACTACCAAAAACCTTATGGTTACAATCAAGAAGGTAGAAAATTTAGTCTATCTCTTACATCAAAGTATTGATAGTTTAAGTTTTAATTATGAAAAAAAGTATTGCCATATCAATCGGAATATTTTTATCTTTAGCTGCGAGTAGATTAATTCCTCATCCTCCAAATTTTACAAGTTTAATTGCCTTAAGCTTTTATGTTCCAATTTTTTTTGGGTTAAAATTTATACCTGCTTTATTGGTAAGTTTTGCTATCACCGACTTCATCATCGGTTATCATAGCGGTACACACTGGACCTGGGGTAGTGTGTTGTTAATAAGCCTCATTTCAGTATTTTTCACTAATGGTTTTTCGCTCAGAATCTCTGGCGCTTTACTTGGAGCCTGTATATTTTTTTTAGTTACAAATTTTGGTGTTTGGACTACAGGCTACTATGGTTTAGATTTGAATGGACTAATACAGTCCTATTTTTTAGCAATACCTTTTTTTGGTTACACTGTTTTATCAACTTTGATTTTTGCGGTTTTAATAGAAACTATTTATAAAATTTGTTCTAATAATTTTGAAAAATATTTTAAGTTGAATAAGTGACAATATTAAAGATTTTGAATAAATCATTTTTTTCTCTACCATTTTATTTTTGATGAAAATAGTAAAAAAAGAAAATATTTGCATTATACCTGCTAGAGGAGGAAGTAAAAGAATACCAAAAAAAAATTTGAAGTATTTTTATGGTAAGCCGATTATATACTATGCAATTAGAAATGCAAAAAAAACTAACTTTTTTGATGAGGTCGTAGTTTCAACCGAAAATTTTGAAATTGCAAAATATGCTAAAAGTCAAGGTGCCAAAATTCATTTGAGATCGAAAAAACTAGCGAAAGACAATGTTAAATTAAAAAGTGTTATTAAGAATGTAATTCAAGATCTAGAAAAAAAAAATTTTTATTATAAAAAAATTTGTTGTTTATTCCCTACATCAATTTTTTTTCAGAGCTCAGAATTAAAATTAGGTTTTAAAAAACTTAAAAAAAACATCAATTTTGTTTTTACTGCTAAAAAGTATGATCATCCTATTCAGAGATCTTTTCAGAAAAAAGGAAATTTATTGGTAATGATAAATAAAAATGTAGAAAATAAAAATACACAAGATTTCAAACCTCACTACCATGATGCTGCACAGTTTTACCTGGGGTGGAGGAAATCCTGGTTGAAAAAAAAAAATATCTTCCAAGGAAAATCAGAATTTATTGAGATGCCCAAGCTTCATTCTCAAGACATTGACAATTTTGATGATTGGCGAACTGCCCTTACTCTTTGGAAATTAAAAAAATCTAAATAATTATTTTAATTATCACTTTAAAACTTTAATCAATAATTTTTGATACTTTTTAAGATCAAATATTGTGTAGTGACTTTTTCTAAAACTATTTAATTGATAGTTATAACTTTTTATATTTTTTTGCAATTTTTCAATTTTTTTAACTAAATTTTCTAAATTATAAGACATAACATTGGATGGGTATTTAATTAACCCAGTAATATACGGGGGCTTGTCATAGACTATTACAGGCTTGTTATTCATTAAAAAATCGTCAACTAATGACGTCCATCTTGCTATGGAAAAATCTGCATTTTGCGTCATTTCATAGTTTGTCATTTTTACTTTGTTTGAAAAAAGGATTAAATTTTTTTGCTTTTTTAATTTTGCGTGAATGTCGTCAAAAAAAGTTATTTGTGTCCAATTATAATTTTTTCCTTTAAGAACAAATAATATTTCAGGAAAATTTTGTGCCACATCTAAAATTAATTTATAAAATTTTAAGTTTTCTGACCAATTAACTAATGGACTGATGGAAGAATTATACCAGTTTTTATCTGAGTGATAGTCCAAGACTAAACAAATAAGTTTGTATGATTTTTTATATTTGTTTAAATATTTAAGAGTATTTCTTTTAGAAATAGTTTCTTGACCACCGATAATTATTGGATTAATTTTTTTATAAAATTGATGATTTAAGTCCTTTAAAGTTTCTTTGCCAAAAATGAAATAATTATCTACAATAAACTGGTGCTTTTGTGCAGGATAAATAAGTCTTTTTGCATGACAATTAATATTTATTTTTTTATGTTTTAATGCAATCGCTAACGTTGTACTAAATTGAAATTCATTATCTATAATCGCATTTTTTAAATTTGGTAGATTTTTTAATAGTCTTAGATTGCTTTTAATCTCTAAAATAGCCCAGCAAATTCTTAAACTCGTAGAAGGATCACTAAATAAGATTGGTCTAAAAATTATTTTTATGAATATAAATGAACTATCACTCAAAACATTCATAACTCTTTTGCTATTTTTATACCAATAAAAAAATTCAAGCTTTAACTTCTTAAAATATATAAGCGACGCCGGATGAAGACTTTTTAATGTTTCACAAATTATTATATTATTTTTGTGTATCGGGCTAGATAATTTCTTAGAAAAAAAAAAATTTTTTAAATTTAAATAGTTAGATTTTGCGCTTACTATACCACCTGAAACAAAAAAAATAGTTTTATATTTTTTTAAATTTATAATTTTAGATTTGTTTTGAGATTTTGTATGATTAGATTTATTAAATTTAATTTTAAACTTTGAGACTATTAAAGAAAATAATTCTACAAGCTCAGAAAAAAAATTTAAAAATTGAGGTTTGAGAATTATAAAATTTATATAACTTTTAGAAGCTTCTTTTGAAATCGAATTTTTATTTATCCAAAAAAATAATTTCTGTTTATCATTTTGCATCTTGAACGCAAATTCGTAAATTAACAAAATATCAAAAACTCTATTCGTTAAATAATTAGTAAGAAATATTTTTAAAAATGTTTTTTCGATGAAATAGTTTTTTAATTCTCTCGACCATATACCTTTAATAATTTTATCTGCATTGTTTTTAGAAATTAAATAAGATCTTTTTTTCATTTGAACAAACTTTTGACTTATAGAATGATTTTGGTTGTTAAAATCTATTTTTATTATATTCAAATATTTAAGATAATTTGAAATTTTTCTGCTTTTAAAAATAAATGATGATTTTAAAAAATAAACTTTAAAACCAAATATCGCAAAAAGAAGCATCAAAGGGAAATTAAGAATGCTTATTTTGTTAAAAAATATTTTATTAGCTATCATCTTAGTTTGTAGACAAAATAGTTGTTTTTTTGTATATCAAAAATTCTTTGTTCAAAAATTGAACAATACCAAAGTATATGATAGATATCATAAAAAAAAAAGATGAAATTTGATGTTATTTTTATAGGCGGTGGGTTTGGATCCTCTAGGGGTTTAAGTAATCTATTACTTAAGCTCAGAAAAAAAAAATACAAAAAAAATATAAATATTGGTGTGATAGATGCAGATTTGAATAATACACCAGGTGGTGTAGCTTATGATGAGCTTCTATCTAAACATGGATTTTTTAATAATCCATGTCGTCTTTCACCTAAAGAATTTACTTCGTGGTCTATAAAGAATAAAAATATCAAACTTTTATTTCAAAGTATCCTATCATCAGGAAGTGTCTCATTTAATAATTGGATGTTTAAGAACAAAAATAAATTATTAAGAGCAAAAAACATAAAATCAATCTCAGAAATTTATTATCCAAGGTTTTATTTATCTTTATGGTTAAAAGATATTTTGCTAAAAGAATTAATACTAAAAAATAATAACATTAAAATTTATTTTATAAATGGAAAAGCTGATATTATCGACAAAAGAGGTGATAGTTTTTTTATATCGGTAAAGAAAGGCAAAAATATCAAAAAATTTTCTTTTGTAAAAAAAGAAAAATTAAAAATTTTAAATTATAAAAAAAAGATAATTGGAAATAATTTAATAATTTCACTTGGATTACCCTCCCCTAAAAACTCTTTTGATAAAAGGATTTTAACTGATAAATTTTTTATGCCAGATCTATACAGTTTAGGTGGGACAAAAAAATTAATAGAATTAATAAATTCATTAAAAAAAAGACAAAGAAAAATTGTATTGCATTTTTTGGGTTCAAAGGCTGGTTTTTTGGAATGTTTGCCTGAGTTAAAATCTTTGATCAAAGAAAAAAAATTTGATCTAAGTATTATTTCAACGTCAAGAAATGCCACAACTTTGCAACCTGCAATAAATAGTAAAGATTTCAAAAATTATAAATTTAAAGTGTTTACACAAAGAAATATTTCATTAATTGATAGCCCTGCCAAGCTATTTAGCAATTTAAAAAAAGAATTTAGTATTGCCAAAAAAAATAATTATTTTCGATATGATGTATGGACATCAATTTTACAAAAAAAAATATTAAATAAGGTACTAAAAAATTTTTCTAAAGAGAGTAAGAAGAGCTATAACGAAAAATTTTTCAAAAAAATCCGTTCATTAACAAGATTTACTTTCCCAGAAACAGTCAACTCTTTTAAAATTTTAAAAAAAAATAATTTTATAAAAATGAATAAAGCTAAAGTCTTAGATGTTAAAAAAGTTAATAAAAATTTTATAACACTCACAAAAAATCATAGTGGAAATATAAAAAAAATTAAATCCGATATTGTAATTTCCGTTAAAGGGCCTCAAAGCATAAATGAGCTTGTAAGGTCTGACTCCTTATTTAAAAGTCTTTATAAATTAAATAAAGATTTAATTTATGAGGATGGATTTGCTACATCTTCAAATTTTGAGCTTATAAACTGTAAAAAAGTTTACCTTATAGGTTTTGTTTCCTCTGGTTATAATGCTAAAAGAGAGACAATTGTTAAAGCAATAAATAATAATGCTACCAAAGTAACAAATAAAATTTTAAAATATTATGACTAATAGCTCTAAGATAAATAGCCAGGAAGACGTTCTAGCTTGGGATCTATTTTTAAAAGGATCAGAAAAAAGAAATAAACTAGTTCCAAAAGTATCAACTTTGGACAATCGTTTAATTTTTGAAACAAAAAATTTATTTGTTGTAGCAGGTCTTGGTTGTTTCGTGCCAGGTTATTACCTTATAATTACAAAATCACCATATACCTCATTTGCTCAATTAGATGAAAATGAATTTAAAGAATACACTTGGGTTATAGAAAAATTAAGCCAAAAAATTAATTTTGTTTACGAGAGAAATTCTGCAATATTTGAACACGGTATGTGTGCTTGTGCAGGGGGTCTTGACCACGCCCATGTACACGTGATGCCTGCCCCAAGTATGGGTATTGAAAAAATATTTGAACAAAGTGTTAATAATGTTTTAAAAAAAAGGGCAGCAGGAATAAACAAAATAGAATTTAAAAATAATATATTTAATAACGTTCACGATATTTCAACAATTATCAACTTTAACGATAGTTATAAAATTATTGATGGGTCATTACTTAAAGTTGAAGATTTGAAAGAGAACAAATTTAATTTTAAAGAAAAAAGAAACGAATTGTTGCTGAAACAACAGTACATTAATTTCAACTTATACAAGAAAGATTTAGGATTTTGCACTGATCATTATTTAGGAACTCAATTTGGAAGAGAGATGGTTTATGAATTTTATCTTCAATCTGAAGAAAGAACGACAAACGAATTTAATCAATTGTCAAGAAGCAATCCAACTAAATTAATATGGCGTTGGCAAGATTATATGTTTGAAGATAATATAATAAAAACAATGAGAGACTTTTCAGAAAATGAAAAAAAATTTTTTAATAGAGAAGAATCAGCTCAGTATAAATTTATTAGTCACGTTATAAAGTAAAAATTTAAAAGTGCTAAGTTTAAAGATAGATTCATTACAATATTTCGAAATATTAAATTTAAGTAATGGTTGTTATTATCCAGTAAAAAAATTTATGAATAAGAATGACATAGAAAATGTAATTCTTAATTATAAATATAAAAATAAATTTTTCCCTATACCTATTTTTTTTAATGTTTCAGAAAATAACAAAAATAAAATAGAGAAAGAGGAAAGTTTTAATTTAATTTTTAATCGAAAAAAAGTTGGAATATTTTATATTAGTGATATTTTTAAATTAGATAAAAAAAAATATATTAAAAAATATTTCGGTACAAATTCAAAAAGACATACTGGTGTAAAAAATTTTATTAGTTTAAAAAATTATTTTATTTCGGGAATAGTAGAATTAAACAAAAAATTGAAATTTCCAAATAGTTTCAAACCTATTTATTGGAGATCGCAATTTAAAAAACAAAAGTTAAAAACAGTTGCCGGGTTTCATACAAGAAATATTCCTCATTCTACCCATGAAAAATTACATGATATGGCTTTAGAAAAATGTGATGGTTTGTTTATACATCCAATGACAGGAAAACTTAAAAAGGGGGATTTTACAAGAAAAACAATTTTAAATTCATATAAAATTTATTTAAAAAAAAAGAAAAATATTAAAATTTTTTTTGATGAATTTTTATCTCACGCTAGATTTGGCGGTCCAAGAGAAGCTGCATTTCATGCAATAATTAGAAAAAATTTTGGGTGTACCCACTTTATAGTAGGCAGAGACCATGCCGGTATAAAAAATTTTTACTCAAAATATGCCTCACAAAAATTTTGTATTAAAAATAAAAAAAAAATTGGTCTAAAAATTTTATCTTTCAAAGAGCCTTTTTATTGCAATAAGTGCGAAGTGATGAAAGGAAATTTTGAAAAGTGCAAACATAAAAAAAAAAATAAAAGATATCTTAGTGGTACAACAATAAGAAAGCACATATTAAATAAAAAAAAGCTTCCAAAATATTATCTAAGAAAAGAAATTTTAAAGATTTTGAGCAAGAAAAGCATCAGGTAATTTTTTTTTAATTTTTTTGTAAAGAACTTCTACTTGTTTTTTCAGATCTTTTCTAAAGTCATTAATGAATATTAAATCTGGTTTTTTTGGAAACTCAGGTTTTATATCTTTGCCAACAACATTTGCTTTTTTTCCAGCATACAGTCTTTTTTTGTTGTTTTTCTTTAAAATAGAAAAATCAGCTTTAATGTAAATTTCAAAATAGTTTTTAAAAATTTTTCTATTATATGCTCGTGCATGATCCATCATGCCGATAACTGCAAAAACAATATTTATTTTTTGATTGAGTATGAATTTTATAAAGTTTGAGTATTTTTTAACAATCTTAGATCTACCATTATAATCATAACCTTTTAAATCAAATATTTTTCTTAAATTATCACCACTAAAAATTAAAGTTGGCCCAAGATCTTTAGATAGCTTTTTTACTAAAATTTTTGCTGTTCGTGTTTTTCCTGAGCCAGCTAAACCAGTTACCCAAAAAACAACTCCAGAATTTCTATCATATTTTTTTTTTTTATATATCATTTACAATATCTTTAATCTTTTTTAAATTAGAGCTATTACCAGATTTAAAATGACGAATGTATCTATTTAAATAATTTTTATATTTATATTTGTTAATTTTCAACAAACTTTTATTTTTTTCAATTATTGGGATTTTATCTATATTATATACAACTGATCCTAGTTGTTTTGATAAAAAGTTTACATGATAAGCATCATGCGAATTATTTATTTCATTTGAAGTATAAAAAATTAATGGCTTACTATGAATTATTGCAAAACTCATAGCTGTGCTAGTATAATTTATAACAGCCATTGATTTAGAGATAAAATCGTTCGTTTTTTTATAACTAATTGTTTTACGTTTTCCGAAGACATTTTTTAAATTTTTATAGTTTGATCTTGGATGTTTGGCTATTATAATTTTAGTTTTAAAATATTTTTCTAAATAATTAAAAAATTTAATTAAAGATTTATAATATTTATCTGGGGTAACAAAGGGTGGAATCTCTCTATGAGTATAAGCATTATGGTAAGGAAGATACTGATCTAAAAATAGTATGTAATTTTGACTCTCTTTTTTAAAGTTTTTCTTTATTTTGTAATTTTCAAAATCTAAACTATTTGCGAAAACATATTTTGTCTTTTTACCATTTCGGAAATCTGAAGCAACGCCCTCGTTACCGATACAAAAAATTAAATCATAAAAAAATTTTACTTTATTTTTTCTCGATAGAAAATTTAATTTAAAAACTTTTTTAATATAATATGAAAGTAATTTTTTATTTAAAAATACTACTCTAAAAAAGTATTTAATTTTTAAAAATAAATTTCTTTTAAAAATAGGGTATAAACTTGTTTGGAAATTAACCAACTTAATATTATTCTTATTTATAATATTTCTAAAAATATTAAGTTCTTTTGAATTTGGATTTGAAACATCTAAAACATAATTAATTTCATTTTTTTCAATAAATTTCTTAAAATGATCTATTGAATTAACTTTTACTAATTGTTTTGCATTAAAAAAATTCCTTTTTTCTTTGTCATAAAATTTTTTATTACATAAATTTGATAGATCAAGGAAACTCACTTTGCATTTTTTGCTTAATTCCTTAATTTGAAATCTTTGAAAATCCCTTTTAAAAAAGCCATTTCTACCTAAAAATAAAACGTGTTGCATAATATTCTATATAAATAATGTAAAACCTAAAAAATCATTTGAAATATATATAAATATTAAGTATTGTTCAACTATTGAACATTAAAATTATAATTGTATGAAAGACAATAAAGATTATTTAGACGTATTAATAAAAATACAAAAAAATCCTGAGCAAAATCAAAGAAGCTTGGCTAAAACATTAGGATTCAGTTTAGGTAAGTTTAATTACATTTTGAAGTCTCTAAAAAATAAAGGATATATAAAGGTAAAAAACTTTCAAAAAAACCCCTCCAAATCAAACTATTTTTATTACTTAACCCCCAAGGGTTTTGCAAAGAAAACGAATCTTGCAATTAATTACCTAAGAAGAATTAGTAAAGAATACGAGGAAATTCAAAAAGAAGTAAAAAAGCAGTAATTATGAAAAAAATTTTTCTTACTGGAGCCGATGGATTTATTGGCTCCCATATTTTGGAAAGTTTAGTAAAAAAAAATTACAAAGTAAAAGCCCTAGTTTATTATAATTCATTTAATAGTTATGGTTGGATTGATAAGATCGAACCAAAAATAAAAAAAAAAATTGAAATTATTTCCGGTGATATAAGAGACTCAAAAATAATTAGAGATAATATTAAAGGGTGTGAGCAGATTATTCATTTGGCAGCCTTGATAGGTATACCTTATTCATATCATTCTCCAAAATCATATGTTGATACAAATGTTCAAGGTACTTTAAACATTCTTCAAGCAGGTCAAGACCTAAATATTAAAAAAATTATTCATACTTCCACCTCTGAAGTTTATGGAACTCCTCAATATTTACCAATAGATGAAAAGCACCCAGTAAATGGTCAATCACCTTACGCTGCATCTAAAATTGGTGCTGACCAATTAGCATTATCTTTTTACCAATCCTTTGGAACTCCAGTTTCAATAATTAGACCTTTTAATACTTATGGACCTAGACAATCTGCAAGAGCAATAATACCTACTATTATTCTTCAAATATTAAATGGGAAAAAAAAAATAAGATTAGGAAACTTGTACTCTACTAGAGATCTTACTTTTATCGATGACACAGTAGAAGGCTTTTTAAAAATTATTAAAAAAAATACTTCAGGGGAAATTATAAATTTAGGTACTGGCTACGATGTTTCCATTTTGGATTTGGTAAAAATAATTTCTAAGGAGATGTCTACAAAAGTTGAGATTATTAGTGATAAAAAAAGAATACGTCCAAAAAAAAGTGAGATAGAAAAATTGAAAGCTAATAACAAAAAGGCGAAAAAAGTTCTTGGTTGGAGGCCCAAAATGTTTAATAGATCTGGATTAATAAAAGGAATTTCTAGAACTATTGATTGGTTTTCGAAAAAAGAAAATCTCAAAAATTATAAACCAGAAATTTATAACATTTAAATATGCAAAATAAATTTGCTAAGCTATTACTAAGAACAATAAAAAAAGTAACAAAATCCGATCACCCAAAATTGCACGAACCTTATTTTGATAAAGTTGAGATAAAAGAAATTAAAAAATGTATAGAGAGCAATTTTGTTTCAACAGCAGGGCCCCAAGTTAAAGAATTTGAAAATAAATTATCTAAACTTACTAAATCTAAATTTATAATTGCTACAAATAGTGGAACCAGCGCACTTCATTTAGCTTTAAAAGCAATGAACATAAATTTTGATTCTGAAGTACTTATTCCAAGTTTAAATTTTGTAGCAAGCGCCAATGCAATTAAATATTGTAATGCCGAACCTCATTTTATTGATTCTGATCAAAAAAATTTATCAGTTGACTCTAATAAGTTGTCTGAATATTTGAAAAAAAATACTAAAATTATAAATGGGAAATGTATAAACAAAAAAACAAAAAAGGTAATAAAAGCATTAATTTTAGTACATGTTTTTGGGTTAAGCGGTGATGTTTTAGAAATTAAAAAAATATGTAAATTGAATAATATTGAGCTAATTGAAGATGCTGCAGAAGCAGTTGGAAGTTATTACAAGAATAAACACCTAGGTACTTTTGGTAGAATTGGAGTTTTAAGCTTCAATGGAAATAAAACTATAACAACAGGTGCAGGTGGAGCCTTGATTACTAACGACAAAAAATTAGCTAAAAAAATTTACAACCTCTCTCAGGTTTCCAAAGTTTCACATAAGTGGAGACTTGAATATGATGACATTGGATATAACTACAGAATGGCAAGTTTAAATGCAGCACTTGGCATCTCTCAATTAAAAAAACTTCATATATTATTAAAAAACAAAAAAAAAATTATTTTTAAAATACTCAAAGGCCTTTAAAAATTTTAAAGAATTTAAGCTTTTAAATCAATCTAAGAATTGTAAAAGTAATTTTTGGTTAATAACAATTCTATTGAATGAAAGTTCTCTTTTAAAAAGAGATAAAATTATAGAATTTTTAAATAATAATGGTGTGCAAGCAAGACCTTGTTGGAAACCATTACATAGATTAAAGCATTTTTCTAAATGCCCCAAGATGGATTTATCTAATGCAGAAATCTTAGAAAAAAAAATTATAA
>MDSZ01217925.1_pt1 | contig 12281 bp, 30 predicted proteins | sample 811201 | NCBI WGS metagenome assembly MDSZ01 (sample SAMN05326647, study PRJNA326480) | marine metagenome | isolation source: seawater | place: Indian Ocean: North | collected 2010
TATTTCCATTGACTGTCCACCTACTAAAGCTGATTCGTCAACATCAAATACTAACGAACCTGCCATTGCTAGATTATCAATAGCCATTCTTGCATGACCATTCATAATCTGTTGTGAATCATCCATGTTTTCTGCTACACCAATACCAAAGAAATTATAAGGGTTTCTTTCGTATGGGAAAGCATGATAAGGTATTCTATACGGAGTAAATGGATTAACTACTGCTCTAAGTAATCGAGTACCACATACCCAAGCATTGATTTGTACCTCATCTAAATCATCAATTTTATCGGATAGTTCTATACCAACTTCACGAGCATACTCTGCATCCATTATTCCCCAGTATTCAAGGACTTCAAAGTTAGTTTGATACGTATCTTCTGTACGAGCATCGTCTTTTAGTTGTGATTCATAATCTCTTTCAACATAATTAGGACCATCAGTTAATGTATCACGAATCGCATCTTCATTAAAGTAAGGCATATTACGTAGTTGCCTTAATTGACTTTTATTCATCTTATGACGATGAACTACATACTCACATTCTTCTATGTTAGTTGCTGTTGGATCAGGAAAGAAATCCCAACAGCTTACAAATTCTATTCTAGGTACTCTAACTTCTAATGGGTTATAAGTTCGTTCACCATCTTCGTTCATATCCCATTTATTTAATTTCTTATTAAAATTAAAAGGACCTTTAACAATTCCAGTTCCAAGTAAAGATGCTTCTAGTAAAGCATTTCTAATTTCAGAAGAACCTTTTGATTCATCAATTTGATCATGAATAAGCTTTTCCATTCTTCTTGCAGCTTTTTGAGCTGGAGATAATTCTAAAGCTTGAGGGTTTGGACTAAAACCTTCAACAAGCTGATCTTCTACTTGGTCTTCAATTGTTTCAGTAAATAAACCATTTCCTAAAGTAGCACCAGCTTTTAAAGTTCTACCGTCTCCTTCATACCCAATATCATAAATATTTTCTTGTGGCTCATCTTCAATTCTATTACCGATATTATCAGGTATAGAAGATTCAATTCCGGGTTGAGGATTATTAATATCTAAGTGTGCGTTTTCAAGTTCGCCTTCAGGAATATTAGTTTCGGCAATACCAATAGGAAATTTACCTGTTCCAAAAATAACATCAACCAATTGTCCAAAGGCTGCTAATACTTTTGTTTTAGTAATTTTTACAAAGATACGAGACTTTTCAGAATCTCTAAAACGAACTGATTTATTATAAAGACCTCTGTAGTTTTCGTAAGATTTTAACCAACGCTTTTCGTCTAAATTTCTTTTGTCTTCTGCTTGAGCATAACGACTTTGAATAATACCAACTAAATTAGTTTGTTGGTTTTCTTCTAAATTTAAAGATTTACCAGCTTCACCTTCTACGTCTTCGTAGATGTAATCAGCATTTAAAAATGTATTTTCGTTCTCTGCCATCTAGTATCCAAATGTTGAATCAGTCGGTTGATATATATCTTGTTTAATTCTTAACATCCTATCATGAGGATGATCTAATCGAGGTCTACTCATAATCATATATCTCAATGCATCGTATGCATGGTCAGGAGCATGTGTATCTACATCCTCTGGATTATTTTTAGCCAAAGGTAAGCTTTGCAGTTCTTTAATTAAATTAGGGCAAGTATTAAAAATTTGTAATTTTGGTCTACCTGTTTGCTCGTTTGGTCTTAAATACTCATGTATTTGAACTTTACCAGCTATCCTATTTTTATCTGCTCTTCTTAGCTTATGTCCTTTTAAGGCTAACATTTCACCAATTGTAGGACCAGTATATCCAGTCCTTGACCACGCTGCTGTATCCAACACACCAGCTATAGATTTAATCTCATTTTCTTCCATCTGAGTTATTGTGTCTCCGAGGACCTCACCTGTAAGACCTTTTCTGTAAAGTTCTCTATATATAATGAGGGTCTTATCTTCAGGGTCTATAACTCCCCACAGACAACAACTTTCAGAAGCGTATCCATAGTCAATACCTTTTAGTCTTTCCCACCAACTCGGTAAATCATATGGCGGTATAACATGTATTGACGGATCAAATTCTGCAAATGCTGCACCTTCTGATATATCCCAATTACCTTCCAACAACTGTTTTCGTTGTATGGCTGGTAAAGATTCCAGCATTCTTTCATATTCACCATCTTCAGCAAGAAAAGGATTATCTTGTAATCTTGCTGGGATAAACTTTCTTGTTAGTCCATCCGAGCCTTTAAAAGCTTTATTTTCTTTAGCAGGCTCTATATATCTTTTTTTAACCCATTGAGCACCTACTCCTCCGGGGTTAGCGGTGCATCGTAGATACGTTGGTAAGTCTGGATTAGTTGTTCTTAATCGTGAAGCCAAATAGTTCCAACCAAATTCAGTTGGTAAGTGTGTTATCTCATCAAAACCAATCCAACTGTAGGCTTGACCTTGATAACGATACACATCAGCATCACGTTCTAAGAACCCAAACTCGATCTTAGCACCGCTAGGGAACTGCCAAAGCTTTTCAACTTCTTTGAACTTAGCACCCTTAAAAGCTTTAGGGTACAGCTCACGAGATTTATCAATCAGTTCTCGCAGTTCCGGCATTGATCTCCTTAATATCAAAGCTCTATGCTCTGTAAAGTGACAATACCTTAGTGGATCAATAAGCATTGCAAAGCTTTTTCCACCACCTGCTGCTCCTCCGTATAATACGTCTTTTTCAGCAGCAGCTAAAAAATCTGTCTGAGGACCTTCGTTGGGCATAAACGCAACATATTCCCCAGTCGTGTCTAAATGTTCTTGTATTGCATCAGGAAGTTTTTTACTTTCTTCCTTTGTTATAACATTAGACGTTAAAACTTTTTCTTCTTCTTGAACTTCCTTTTTAACTTTAGCTAAATGCCTTGTTAGCTTTTTAACCTTTTTGTTTTTCTTTGTTAGTTTCTTTTTAGCTTGCATAGCTAATTGAAACTTTGAAAGTTCACTATTTTTAGGTCTTCCCGGTTTAAGCTTGGGAGTACCATCTTTCTTTAGTATATAACTCCCATCAGGGTTTGTCAAGTATTTTTTTGGATTTTTATCCCAATCTTCCATAAATTTTATCCACGTATTTTTTTAATCCGGGTCTAGACATCTTTCTTCCAGTCTCTGCTTCGAGCCAATCTACACCTATTCCAAGGCTTATTTCGCCATGAAAGACAGCTTCTGCTACTTCTTTTAAAACTCGTAGTTCTTCTTCTATAGGCTTTAAATAACCAGTAACCTCTTCAGATAATTCATATCCAAAAGGAATTGTTGACGAAGTTCTACGAATGTAGTCGTCAGGTATAAAATTCATGTTACTTTTTAAACTTTGAATAGACTTTCTTCATCCAGTCTTTCATAGCTTTCCAAATTTTTTTAATTTTATCTTTTATTTTTTTTCTCATTTTTATTCTCTATTGTTATTAAAGGCTGGACTTTTCAGATACTAGATGGTATATAACGCACCTGAAAAGCCTCTTACGCTGATCTAGTCTGATGAGGACTTAGATGATTTGTGTTCGCCAAATATTCTTTCGAAATTATCTTTATATTCTTTAGTGTATGCGAATGCTCTAGGCTTAGCACCTTTACCTCCCCATTCACTACTTTTACCATAAATACTTTTTCTAAAAGTCATTGTTGGCTTTTCATCTGTTCCTAACATTTTTCCTTTTTTCATAATATTACCACTTAACTTTATCAGCCCAATAAGCTGCTGACATTTTTCCTTTCTTAATATTCTTAGCGTGTCGAGCTTTAAAAGATTTACGTTTGGCTTTCATACGAGCAGATTCACCTGCTTTAGGTTTACCTGCGGTCTTAGCACCTTTCTGTCCAAACCTTATGGTTTTAATCTTATCACCTTCTTTAGCTACAACTATGTGTGACTTTTTAGGATGATTGGGAGTACGTTTAGGTTTGTTATATCCAGATACTCCTGCTCTTGCAAGTCTAGGGTCTTTTTTACTGGTTCTTTTTTTTGTCAATTTATTCTCCTATATTGCCTTGTTTTCTTTGCAATACCTTTAGGTTGTTTAGAATGTTGTTTACCTTTAGCAGTGTCTTCTCTTTTTTTAGCTGTAGTGGCTGCATACTCTGAAGAGCTTAGTGCATCACGAGCAGCTTTAGGTAAATATCTTTCTCCAGTTTCACTGGATTTTTTACCAGACTTAGTTCCCCAATCTTGTTTGGTCCAAGACCTAAGACTTCTTTGAGACTTTTTAAGTGCCATTATTTATAACCGCCACCAGCAGCTTTGTATTGTTTAGCAAGCATTTGAGCTTTACGAGCAGACCATTGACCAGCTTTACCACCTTTTGATCCTGCTTTTATTTTATTAAAAAGTCTTTTACGCATAGTAGGCTTAGTATAATTACCTGCTTCGTTTACTCTTGATTTAGTTTTACGTTTAGTTGTTGTTTTCTTTTTAGGCATAATAATCTTTAATGTAATGTTTTTTTTGTTTTTATATCTATAACATTATCTGAGGCTGGCACTTGATCGTCATCATCACTAACATAGATACTATCAAGCTGACCGATAATATAAAGACCGTGCTCTTCAGCAGCTTGTTCCGCTTTTTCAAGCGATGAAGCAATAATATTTGGTCCCGCAAAAATCTTTCCATAAGCCTCTACTTCAGTTAAAAATATCTTCATCGAATAGTTAATCCTATTAAGTAACCACAAAAAACAAAAGCAATAGCCCAGCCGGGATACTCTTTACAAAACTCCCACACTTCAATCCAAAAGTTCTTCATATTGCCCTTCATCTAACTCAATAGGAGCTTTATCAGGCATTAAAAAAATACCACCTGTATTTACATTATGGTTGATGTCAACCTTATCAATTTTTCCGACCCCTACTCTGTCGAGTAGAGTCTGTGCTGCTGCTAGTTTGTTATTGGCTTGTACTATAGGTTTTTTAGATTCCATAATTTCTACCAACTTAAAAGCTGCTTTGGGTGCAGAATTAGCTAATACTTCTTGAGTTAGTTCTAATATCTCAGACTTTAAAGTCTTTACAACATGATGATAATGTGAAGAGTACCCTGCAAGCTTGGCAGCTTCTTTAGCATCCCCTTGACATTCTACAAGGTTATCTAAAAAAGCTTGTTGCTTTTCAGTTAGTTCTCTTTTACGAGATGATGTATCGACTGTTGGAAGTATAGCCATGTTCTTAGTATAGATGCGTATACCAGTTTTGTCAAGTTTTTTTTAAAACTATCAAGTTTTTTTTAAAGCTTATAAGTTTTTTACAATAGTACTTGACAAAATAGAAATAAAAGTGTACAATAGTTATGTGGACCCCCGGGGTCAAATAGTAAATAAATAGACCCACATCCACATCTCATACCTAATTCTAGGTAATCTAAAATATCTTATAAGACCTTAAAAGTATTCTATACTATATAGCCCGACTGTAAACTAGTTAGCTCTAACTGGTTAATGGGTATTTTGGTGTAAAATGTATAAGTATGCCATAGATATATAGTGGTACCCCTATGGCATCCTGCCCACCCTATAGGGCTTCGAAGGGTAAAGTAGTAGTTAGCACAGAGTAAGACTTGGAAGCTCTTACAAGTTTATTAAATCCTTACAAGTCTTACGTTATCAGTACTTTAGAAACTTTGAATAGATTCTTTGTCTTTTGAGTTTCCTTCCTCAATCTTTTAAAATCTTAATAGTCTTGTAAATCTTCCAAGCTTGATAAGCTTCAGTACCCCCTATGGCACATCAGGTCTGTTGTAAATATGTCTATGTAATCTCATAGTTTTTCCAAAGTAATAAACTAGTTAATGATCCATGAAAGATTTTAAAGTTTCAAATGTTTTAAACTTTTCCTTCAGAAAACTTTAAAAACTTTTTAGTTCCTAAAAACTCAAGCACTTGAAACTTAAAATCATTTCATGTAAAATCTATATATCGTTTAATTACTTAGAGGAAAAACTATGAACAATTTAATTATACATATTTACAATCAAGACTCTGATGATGTCTATGAATGTAGAACAGTTACTGAAGCTTATCAAGTTCTTGATATGCTTGCTAGAGCAGAATCTTTAGGTTCTGTTTCAATATCTTCTACTAGCTTTAAAGTAATGGAAGATTTAACTAAACTAATCCACATATCCTAAAGGAGGAACTATGGAAACTCAAAATACACATCAAAGCATTATTGCTCAGAAAGATGGTCCTGCTAGTGAAAAGCAGGTAAATTATTTGATAGCTCTTTACAAAGAATCTATCAAGAAAGCTATAACCAAAAGCATGAAAGGTTTGGATAAAAATTCAGATTATATGAATTTCCAAAAGCAAATGACTGGCTTCATTAAAGGTAAATTTGCTCTTCATGCTTGGGTTAGCTTTATTCCTGCTAATGGCAAAGTTTATACTAAGAACAAAGTTTCTGAGATGATAAGCAATGCTGTTAATAATAATAAGTTTGACACCAAGTTTTCAAAAGCTTTGGTTACTTCTTGTAATCAGTACACTTTAGAATCTAGGCAAGATTCATAAGTCAAACTTAGAAAGCTCCCAAGTACTCAATGTGCTTGGGAGTTTTTTTTACCCTTCGTACCAGTGGGCAGGTTAATTTTAGAGGTAATCTGAAAGATTATCTTTTAATGCCATAGGGCTAAATAGATATTTAGATAAATAGATAAATAAATATATTAGCACGAAAGTCTCAGATATTATTGGTTGACCAGATGGTTGACTGCGTTTTATTTTTTTCATTTTATTTTAACACAAAATAGTCTAAAACACAAGAAATATATATAAAATATTATTTAATTTTTTAATTTATTTTATTTTTTTAGCTATAATTTTAGCTATAACTGTGCTTGACTTTTTCGAAAAGCCATGAGAAAATGTATGGCAAATCGGAAAAGCAAACGATTAAATTTATATTTTGGAGATCATTATGCACGAGATAACAATTAAATTTAACAATCTTGACAGAGCAAAATTGTACCTAAAATCAAAGGGTTACAGATATTCTGAGTCTTATAGTCACAAAGAAGATAGATGTTTTTTATACCGCAGAGGAAAGAGTTGGATAAAACTAACATCAACTTATGATTACTTTGATGTAGATACTATGGACATGGGTACAGTTTGGACTGTAGAACAATTTTAAAAATATAGAGGATAATAAAATGTTTGATTTTGACTTAATTAGATTTGAAATGCGAGTAAAAAATACTGAAGAACTTAAAAAAACAATTAAAAGATTAGAAAATTTTGGTGGTTGGCACGATAAAATGTTACTAAAAGGGGCTAAAGAAGAATTAAAAACAAGATTATAATTATAACTAAGCTTGACAAGTCTGTCAAAACCTGATAGACTTTATAGCCTCAAAAGCAACAAAGGAGATCATTATGTACTTTAAAGACTTTACTACTTCTTCTAATAACTTTGAAAAAGACTTTATAGATATTTTAGACTTTATAGAAAATGAATATGTTTATGAAGAAGAAGTATTAAAAGCTAATAAAGATTTAGAAGTTGAAATACAAGAACTTCAATTAGATAATCTTGATTAGTTATAACTGAACTTGACTTTCCCATTCGGCTGTGAGAAAATGTATGGGAAATCGAGAAAGCCACAAGGCTTGTTTTTTAATTAACTTTTAATTTGGAGATAATCATGGTTAAAAACTTTAAAGATAGTCAAAATAACTTAAAAAACTTTTATCACTTTAATGTGTTAGGTTTTAAATTTAGAGTCGCTACTAATACTAGAACATTTAACAAGTATGGTACATATAGAACTGGTAGAGGTAGAGTCTTAAATTTTGGAAGAAAATATATGTGTTTGATTCCATCACAATCTTAAAATTATCCTTTAGGTAAAAGATAAAGTATGTGAAAAGTAAATCATTTAAAGTTATTGGTTGAATGGTAAACCAAAGCGTGTTAACAAGCAGTCACTGAGTAGCCAACTGCGCAACCATATAAACAACGCTTTATCAAGTCCAGAAGCTAAGTTGGACTATAAATATAATAGCAAAGAAGCAGTTGGTAGTCTGCTATATCAAAACTACCACAGTTTTTTTAAAAATGGAGATAGATATGGATAGTATAGTTTTAGATAAAGAAGATATAGAAGTAGCAAGACTTTTAATGTTGAGATCGGGTTTAAAATTAGAGTTAAACGGACTAAGACTAACATCAAGAGCACCTACTTGTTATTCAATTATTAAGCAAGAGTTTGGTTTAAAAGGTAATAAAATCAAAGTCTTACGACAATTTGAAGAAATCCTAGAAAAAGGAGGGTTATTATAATGAGTAATGATATAAACCAACAAATACAAGAACTCATATCAGAGTATCTTGATACCTTATGGCAATTACCAAATAGACCTGATCTACAAAAAGATTGTGCTGAATTTATTTGGGAAGAATCTTCTGAAGCATTAGGTACAGGAATAGATAGAGAAGATGTTGCATATTATACAATTAAATTTTTATCAACCAAATGTGCCGATGCTTTATCAGATCAAGACTTAGAGTATATGGCAAAGGAGTATGAGAATGCCTAGTTATAAACTATTATCACAAAGCAGTTATAAAATTGATAAAGGGAATAAGATACAAGATAAATACTTTAGTCGGGTTTTGTATCTTGCACCCGATGATCTAGCAGACGGTAAACGAACACTATGCCCGTATGCTAAGATTGCTAAATGTAGTGAAGCTTGTTTGAATACAGCAGGTATGGGTAAGTTTTCTAATGTACAACAAGCAAGAATACGAAAGAGCTTGTTATTCTTAAACGATCAAAAAGAATTTCTAAAACTTTTGGTTGCTGATGTACATAAGTTTCTTAAAGAATGTGAGAAGCTAGGTAAACTACCTGCACTTAGACTTAACGGTACAAGCGATATACAATGGGAAACCATAGAGATTGAAGATGGTAAAAATATATTTGAAATGTTTCCGCAAATTCAATGGTATGATTATACTAAAATTCCTACAAGGAAAGTAGATCATATACCTAATTATCATTTGACTTGGAGCTACAGCGAAGCCAACGATAAATATGCTAAGTTGTTTGATAAAGTACCTAACAACAAAGCTGTAGTCTTTAATAACTTTTTACCTAAAGTATTCAAAGGCTTAAAAGTTATTGATGGTGATACACATGACATGAGATTTTTAGATGATTCTAATGTGGTTGTCGGGTTGTTAGCAAAAGCTAATGCGAAGAAAGACACCACAGGCTTTGTAATAAATACAATAAAAATATAGGAGATAGAAATGACTAATGAAGATTTATATGATATGATTAGAGAACAGCAAAAATTGCTAGAAAAAATAATTAAACTCTTAGAAGAAGAATTTAACAAATAGAGGTGTCTGATAATGAGTAAAGAAGAAATGATTGAGGCAATCAAAAACATATTAAAAGCTAACGAAAATAATCCAAATTGCTCTGTATTTTGGTTAGCAGATATGATCCAAGAAGTAGTGACAAATTGCGATTGTGGAACTAATCCAGATTTAAAGGAGGTGTCTGATGGAAATAACTAGAGAAATGATGAAGGCTTGGGCAGAAAATTATGAGCAAGCCATAGATGTTTTAATGTGGGTAGCTAATGATGGATATGACCGAGATGATTTGGTTGAAGCAATAGAAATATATTTTGATATAGAGGAGGAGTCTGATGAGTAAATTATATAGAGAATGGGAAGAAACTGTGGATAAAGACAGTAAAGAATGGAAAGACTTTCAAAAAGAATTAGAGATAGGTGAGTATTTATATTCAAAAAATATTCAACCTATTTTAGATTTGATGTTGACAGGAGCAACAAAATTTGATACAATCAATGGAGAAAAAAATGAGCAGTAAAACTATAGATGAACAAATGAACGAGAGCCAAATAATACTTGATGTTATTGATGCAATTAAAACCGATAGACCTGTTCGGTTTGATTACGGAGCTGATATAGTAAGAGAAATAAAACCTGTAGGATTTTTCGGAGACTATGCAGGATTTGAAGGTGTAGAAGCAGGAGACAATACAGAGTTTAGAAGGTTTAGATTTGATTCCATTAAGGAATGGATAGGTATAGGATTACCTACTAAAATTGTAGTTGAGTTAGAGTTTGCAGATTATCCTACAGATAACGATGTAAAAACTAAACTATATAATACACTAACAGAGAATAAAGAAATTATATGGAGAGTTGAAGAATGTCCGCACACGATTTAATATTAGAATTTATTTGGGATGAAGTAGATACCTTAGAAGAAAAAGGATTACTTGAAGATGAGATCAATGAAGTTGCTCACGATACAGGTAAACATCCTGACGATGACAGAGAAGAAATACTAGGTATAATAGTAAACAATAGACTTAATCAATTAGGAGATAAAAATGCCAAAGAAAAAAGAACCAATGAAAACAATTAAAATATCTGAAGCAAAATACTATGATTTAATTAACAGAGTAAATAGTTTGGATCGTATTTTGGAAAGTGTCAGAGAAATGAATGATATGTATCTAAGTGATTTAAGCGAATTAGATACTATCCATATCAAATTTGTTGATGCTTTAGACCTAAAATGGAACAGAAACAATTATCGTTACGAGCCTTCTAAAGGAGATCAATAAAATGAGAACAATAATAATAAATCCGTTTGATCAAACAATAAAAGAAGCTGTATATGATGGAGACTATAGAGAAATATATGATCTTATAGACTGTCAGATGTTTGATGTTGTAAGTATTTCTGAAAGTGATGATCTATTTATAGACGATGAAGGATTGCTTAAAGATAACAACAGATACTTTAGTTGGTCAGGTAGAAACTTTGCAGGTAAAGCACTTATACTATCTCACAATGACGAAGGAGTAAGTATAGGTACAACATACGATTTACATGAAGTAGTTGATAGAGTTGAATGGTTGCCTGAAGGTCATAGAGAAACACCTTACATGGAGTTTAGTGTACTATCATGAATCAAAAGAAAGTTAAAGAACTTAGGAAAAGAATCAAGCCTTTACAGGTTGAATGGTTAAAAACTTTATTGCCTGATGAACAATCAGATAGTATAACAGTTGACAATGTGAGCGACTTAATACCTGAACAAACTCATGTGTTTGGTAGTGGTACTTTGTATTTATCTTTTATGTCTGATAAATGGATAATGAAGATGTTAAAGAAATATCCTGATGTTTCTAATTACGAAGAGCTAGAAGCAATACACATGAAAAACCAAGAACGGATAGCTAGACAAGGAGAAGATCAGTGGACCAATTTATAATGGAAGTAGAGATAGACGGAGAAGAAACTACTATACAAACTTTTGCATATAATGTTGAAAGTGCTATAGATAATATAGTTTGCATGGATTCTGTTGATAAATTATTTAAAGTAATACATACCAAAACAAAAGATGAATGGGATTTTGACGAAGACATTACAAAGCTTCGTGAATTAAGAAGTAAATTACCTGATAACTTAGGTATGTTTTTTGGGATAGGTAGTAAAGATGGCTAAACAATGGAACAAACCTAAACACGAACCAACAACAGGTGCAAGAGGTAAGAAGACCAGTCAAGGTAGAAAGAATGTAGGACTTTCAACCATGAACAAACATAAAAAAAATTCCTACAAAAAATATAGAGGGCAAGGAAAATGATAGCAAAACACTTACAAGAAAGTTTTAAAAGCTTTTGTAGATTTATGTATGATGAAAATTGTATTGAAAGAAGCCGTAGTGGTTTAGATATTTATAAAGATTTTGATATTTATTATACATCTAATTTTGATTTCTTAAAAAAAGAATACAATAAAAGATATGGAAAAGAACAAATGAATACTTACTTTGTAGATGTTAAAGTAGTTGGACACTGGTACGAAAGGTACGAGGTCGAAGCAGATTCAATGGCTGATGCAAAAGATAACTGGCATGATGGTGAGTTTATTGAATCGTATGAACACTGCGGTAATGAAAGAGATGTTGTTGAAGTGAAACAAGTATGAAATATTTATTTCACTACAGTTCAATTTTATTATTGGTTTTACTTATAATTATGGGGGTTACACAATGAACATATTTTATTTTTATGATTGTCCAATCAAATCAGCACAAGCACAACCTGACAAGATGCTAGTGAAGATGCCATTGGAAACAGCACAGATGCTTTGTACTGCACACAGAGAATTAGATGGTGACCAGTATGCAGACAAGGTAGGTTTATACAAGAGAGCATACTGGAATCACCCTTGTACTGTATGGGCTAGAGA
>MDSZ01228803.1_pt1 | contig 12279 bp, 4 predicted proteins | sample 811201 | NCBI WGS metagenome assembly MDSZ01 (sample SAMN05326647, study PRJNA326480) | marine metagenome | isolation source: seawater | place: Indian Ocean: North | collected 2010
CTATTCCAAAAAGTACTTCGAAGAAATCGAAGGGTTTTCTGGATGGAGTGATTAATAAAATAACGAACAACCCGATTTCTGCTAACAAATCAATCGGGATCACAGATCTTACACCCGGACTTGTTCTAAAAGCTGATCCTGTTCTTGGAAGTCTTGCTCCAAAGCCCGGTGCATTCGATCCTATCGTTCCATTGCTTGTCCCTTTAGAAGTCGAAGAGGTCATTCTTCCTTCGGGGTTTGTTCCAATGGAGGACATGACGCAGTTCGAATTGTTCAAATATAACAAAGCGCTCGACGTGACAGATTCTAATTTCGTAGCTTTGCCCGGAAAAGAACGTTCTCCAACGACTTACACTTACGGATTAGTCTATGCAGAGAATAAATTCACGTTCACAACGAATCAGCCAGACTTTGTCACCACAGCAAAAGTATTCTGGAGAAGAAAGAGTAAACTAAAAGAAGATTACGAATGGACAAAACTAGGCGAATTAACATCGACAGAAGACGAGTTAGAGTGGGATTTGTCAGGTGAATACGTATTCAGGATTGCTCCAATGCATTATGGCAACCCAATAGACGGTTTCAAAGAATACGAAATCGATTTTCCCGAACAAGAAGGTCTGTTTTGGACATATTGTCAGTTAGCTCCTGGGAAATATAACGTCAGGTTCGAAGGAAACATCGGTACAGAAATTAATTTAGTGAAATTATACGAAGATGGTCGACTATTAAAAGATATAGCTCTCGAACCAGACGCATCTGGAAGGGTTGAAATAGAATTTCCTCTTGCCGGCGTGTCTTTGGACGATAATCCACAGATCAAATTAAAATTCATGAGAAAACTCGAGTTTGGCGATGATGCCTTCTATTTTTCTGAGACATTGGAGCTTGAAAAGAATTACGCAGTCGAGCCTATTTCCATGCGAGTTAATTTAGTTCAAGAAAAAGATGATGATGGACGTGATCGAAATATATTCGATATTAACATTTTTGATAAAAATAAAATGATGTACACGCCAAAGACGTCCATCGAGCCATTCAGCGGAAGCGATTGGATCACTGCAATTCAAAAGAAGAAGATGATGGTGCTTCTCGAAATCAATCGTATACAAGATGGGCTGAAAACAGAATATGGTCAATTCTACGTGAATATATCTCAAGAAAAAGACCCTGCATTTCTAGAATCTCCGCCTTTCAAGGCCGAAGTTAAACGTGTGCAGCGTGGCTTTAGTTTTCAATTTGAAGATACAGATGAGTTTCGGAAGATCTTAGAGCTCGATTCACCCGATCTGGACAAGCGGTTGGCTTATGAATTTAGATTAGTGTTCTGGTCAGCTGGAGTAGACGAAGCTCTGCGCAACAATGCAGAGTATATCTACGTCAAACAGGTGCCAATTAGTGTGAATAACAAAAAAGGTTTTCACAAATATGCGTACAACTCGTGGAAACTAGAACATCCACAATCAAAGTATTTTAATGTCACTCCTTTAGGGATCGACCACAAGGATCTAGATCGGCATCTTGAGTTTGGTAGGAGCGTATACGGTAGCGTTATTAGCGTTGATCCTATTCCTCCACGAAGAACAAACAATATCACTATAGAAGCCAAAGGTTGGAAAGTGCTTTATTTTCCCGATGATGTCGATGATACCGTTAAAGAGATCCCATATTATCAATTTTTGATTGGAATACCTGCAACTACGCAGGATCACGTGCATTCCGTGAAAGTATTCGTTGGAAAAGAAGATAAAGTCCAAATTGGAACGTACCATCCGTGTGATACATTGAACATTGTCGATTTCTTAGGGCACTATAAGTACAGAAATGAGCTTACGAAAAAGATAGATTTTAGAAAAACGATCAAGCCCGAACGAGACGTAAGTTTTAAGGGGCCAAAAGCCGACAAACTACCTTCTTTCAAGCCAGAAGCAATGACAGGAGCGAAAGGCATTGGGTCTAAAGCTCCTTCGATGTTATCAGAACCTTCCAAACAAGTGTCAACTGTGGCAAAGAAAGATTTTTCCCGTATGGGAGCGGCAGTTAATCGGGCAATCGGAAGAAAAATGTTAGGAAATAGCTTTATCGAGTACGAAATAGTCGTAGAGTTTTCGAACGGTCAAAAGAAAAAGGAAACTCATTACGCACCATTGGTCGGTATCCCACAGATTCCGCCAGAGCCGAACGATAACATCTCTTTTTCATTAGGAAATCCGACGGTCTCAAAAGACTTTATAGACAATGCGCTCACACCCGTGATGAATACGTCTGTTTTGGAAGCTGTGGAGAAGTTTGAAATCCCGAAAGCAACGTCAATACCGGTAGGAAAACCAGTTGGAGTCAAGGATACTGCCGTCTTTGAGTCTGTAAAGGAAGCTACATCAGCAACCTCGTTGGCTGCGGCTTTGGGGAATAGTCCACCCGCCATACCTGCGGTACCAACCAACAACCAACCGAGTCCCGTGATTATTCCTGAAGCAGCAGAACCCGTCGCAGCTGCCGCAGCGTTCCAGGGTAGACGACTTGGTCGTTCTGCATTTTAAGATAGGAGACATGTATGTCGTATAGAGCCGGATATGATGGATTAAACGATTCGCAATCAAACGTATACTATAGTGTAAAGTCGTTAATGAATGCGATAGAGTCGTTAATTCCACAAAACCAAATCGAACCGCTCAAGAAACAGTTAGAAAAGTATTATCTTCCAGCATTTTCTGTAGATGATACACATGCTCCTGAAGTTTTCGTTATCAGCGTATATAAAAGGCCTTACACAGATTCGACATGTGCGATAATTCGAATCACTAGACAGGCTATAGCCGTCTCCAACGAAACACCCGAACCACCTCTTGGCAAAGCAATCGCTGACGGTGACGTTGATTTCGCTGGTGGGATAGAACTAAAGCCTAGCTACCATACATCATCTGATATTAAAGATGGTACGTGGAAGTTAGGACCAAACGGTACAAAAATTACTGAAGTTCCTGTTCGACACATCGAAACAATCGCGTGCACGAAAGGATGGTGGGATCCCATCGTCGCCGAGAACCGCGTGATAAACGCAAAAATATTTTCAAAGGTAGTGCAAGATTCGTTTAGAATACTTTCTGAAGAAGACAGGGATAAATTAAAAGAGAAATACGAAGAAGTCGAACTGGAGATAGACGATTATATCCAAGTTCTTTCTTCATTAGACGCGATCAAGGCGGACACAATCGATAAGATCAAATCAGCTGCGATGGCACATGACTCTTACTTCCTTCAGACTAGACCTGATAATTTACGTGACACTAGAGGTCTTCCTGTAATGATCAGACAAGCGTTCTACGATATATTCGCTTTGAAGTTTAGGATAAAAGAAAAGACAAATACGAATAAAAGAGGAGCAGGCTCGAGTGCTGCGCGTGATAAAAGGATAGCGTTAGGAGGAGATAATCTCCAAAGGCCAATTCATTTATCTCCACAAGAGAGTGGCGAGGGAGCCGGGATTGTACCTCTTGCTGAAAGCGCATACGCTTCGATTATTGGAAAATTAAGAACATTGGATACGACTGATAACGTTCCATTCGAACCAATTTTTGTTAGGCCAACATTGATAGGAAGCAACGACGCTGACAGTTTTGATTCTGATCTTTTAGCACTCAAAGGAAGGCCAATCTTTGGCACTTCCTCGCAAAACCCGTGGATAAACCAATGGTATTTCGAAAACGTGATCAAGAAGATGGGAGACAAAGAACCTAATTTTGACAACTTAAACGTTTACATCGATAATTTAGATCAGAAAATATCTACTCTTTTTCAGTATTTTAATTACCATGTTGGCAAGGGTGGTCATCTATTAGCACATCAAGCGATGATGAGATCGATTCTTTCTTTATGTGAAAGCAATTTGGATGTAAGCCCGTATGCACCACAAGAAGTAGGCGGTCAAGGAAGAAACATCTTCGATTTGATGGGCAAATCAGCAGTTCTAGGTCCACAAGGCACAGTTCCTTATCCGAATCGTCTTGAAAATAACGATGATCCCGAAAAAGCTCCTGAACCCTTTTCGAAAACAGGGTTTTTGTGTTATCACCCTTTACTTCTAGAATTGTCCAGAATGTTATCGCAAGGAAGTGATAAGAAGACCGAGTTTGGCGAATATAAAGAATGGCTTGCAGAAAATCTAACAACGCCTAATTCAGATCACGATTTCACCATACAACTTGCGTATAAACTAGTTGGAGAAACCTCTGATTACACCAACGAATTTTTCATGTACAGAGGACAATCTTCTAGAAGATATTCGAAATCCACGATCCGCATGAAGCCTCCCAATCGAAAAAGATACTTGAACTTGTATCCGGAGCAAGAAAGGATCTCATTTGGAACACCAAAAAATAAGACGGAGGATACGTATTTCAAATGGTACACAAACGGAAGACAATCTGAAGTTGCCAACGATGAAAACCTTTCGAGATCGTTTTCGCTTTTTGGCACAGCATTTTCGTTTGGCTCAGGATTTGGTTCTATGTTGACAGGCCAAAAAGCTGACGATGGAAAACCTGTATCGGAAGGAAGCACCGCTAAAGACGACACTTTGGTAGACACTTCATTGAGGTCGAGCATCGCGATGGGATACACAGAGAACGGTGTCAGAAATCGAAGAAAAAGAGTTCATTACGGTTGGCCAGCGTCATATCACGGGAAAACAGAAAAAGAGAAAGCAGAATCGAATGTCAGAGGATTTTTTAGAGATCGCGCATATTCGATGCCACAAATCTGGGGTAGTTCTGTATCCATACTTCGAAGTTTAGCCGTTGGGTACGTAGAAAACATGATCACTTCTTACAGAGAAATCACAGGAACCGATGCAGAACTGAGAGCTGTTGATGTTCTTGCGAGTATGAACACGGCACAAAAGGTGTTAATTTTAGATTTAATTCTTGACGTTGTGGACATGGTTTCCGCTGATAACACTATTTCCATTGACTTTAGATACAACGACGATGGTTCGAAGACTATTAAAATGGAGAACGAAAACTCATCGACAATCACGAACGATGATTCTAAATATTCAAATACCAGTGGGCAATCTTTGAGAAACATTATTCATGATTACTTAAAATTTGTTTCGAAAGTTTCCACGCATGATACGCTTCAATTGGTTAATTCACCAACAGGTCGAACGATACCTTACATGTCATTTATTCCAGTTGAAGCGCTTGATAACGCATCTAATCCGAACCATGTCATGAAACATTTTCCCATTGATGAAGGAGTTGCGAACATATATTTTCGACCATCTCAGCTCGAACCCTATTACGATAGACTCGAATGGGCCACCGATGAGTTTCGAAAAGGATTATTAATACGAAGATCATCGAGTGGTATAAGGCAAGAAGAAGTCGCACAAGAAGGAAGTATCAATAGTTCGCACAAAGACTTCCTCAGGCGACATAAAATTGATTTTCAACATCTCGATTTTCTAACGAAATATGCAGACAATTTGAAACAATTTCAATCAAATCTTGAAACTATCGAAGTAGCATCGTCTATATCGAAACTCTTCGAAGATGGTATTCTAGACTCAGATGAAAAATTAGGTGAACCCGGGTTGATGGTAAAACAAATACGAAACAGGCGACAATATTATCGAGCAAATTCTATGGGCATCGGAGAACGATTCATGTTTGAAAATATGCCCACAGCAACGGAATTAGAGTCGATTGTAAAGGATGCAGAATATATATACATCCTCGGTCTTTACGAAGAAGCATGGAACGATACTGACAAAGACGATACATCCAAGATTACGATAAGATGCAATTACACTCCGATCTTAGGGGACCAACAGGCTGTGATCTCAGAGTTCAAAATAGCATATATGGAACCAACAAGAGAGAACGCTGTTGGCGTGGAAAAATCGTCAAAAAAGTTGCTCGATTATTTTCATATAGTGAGAGGTTTAGATCTACGGGAGCACGCGTTTTCTGATCACACAGATCTTATTTTCGAAGATGACATCGTCAAAAACGATTCAGAAGTGTTCCCATGGACAAAAGATGATTTTGAGGATAATAAACCCCTTAAACCTCTAGACACGATATGGTCGATGTCACCGTGGGTATTCCCAAGAAATTACTTTTATGATACGACATCTTATCACAAGTATCACAGAGTCGTAGCTGTCACCATTCCAAAAGAAGTTTTGCTAGGTAATGAAGAAGGAATCCCGCCTCAACACGATTCTGACGAACTAGATTTGATCGGCACGCTTCAATGGGAGATAGTCAATGATTAGAAAAGAATTCAGCAAGAACATCAATCATTTTCAAATAGGAAACGATATAAAGTCAATCACGGGTAATTTCGTATATAGAAAGTTCGAACCTTTCGAACAAATAGATGAGAAACTTGAAAACAGGCCTGAGTATGTCGACAAAGACGATATATATCCTACGTTGGAGAATGTACCGAGATACGTAGAGTTATTTTGGGAAGGTGATCGTGTGTACTTCTTGCCCGGTGAAATACCGATCCAGAGCGTAGATCTTGAACAGGGTGTCAATATATTTTTCTCCACTGATTTGCTTCGAGATTATTCGGTGTATACGACAGCAGAGCATGCGGACATGCAAACCCAAAACGAATTAATTTCAGACAGTATTGAAGAAACAAATAGGCTTGATTATCTTTTGTCGCAGGCCGGTCCCAACAAGTTCACAGAAGCGATAGAAGACGACCTGATGGGTGTTGGTAGTGCAAATTCTGCAGTGCCTGTTATCGAAGAAACCACGAACAAGCCCGTGACAATTACGAAAATACTAGAAGGAGCAGTTCAGCCTCCAGACGTGTTTCTTCACACACCGGATTTGAAAGGGATCATAAACACGTCGTATAGATCGCCTTTCACCGGTGAAGGTTTGGATAAAGAGAAAAATCGCGCAGATACGCTGCAGAATCGAGCAGTGACTCGAGAATATGAGTTTGTACCTGAATCGATGGCATCGTCAATTCTGCAGGCTGGTTATCTAAATAAGCTTGTGTCAACCGCTGCAGTGAACGAAAGATTCTCGAGCACTTTCACTCTCGTTGGATACGTGATGCTTAAGTATCGTATAGTCAACGGTCAAAAACAATACATGTATACGAGGTTTATAGATGCACAAGAATATCGAGATCCTTACGTTGCATACGGGCAAACATATAGGTACGAACTTCATCCTACTTACGGAAGATACACTAACGGAAAGAAACTCATATTTTTGGTGAGCGATGAAAGTAGCTTCATTGATATAAACTGCACTGAAACGAAAGTCCCGTCTCCTCCCGATTCTCTCAATTTCGAGTACGTGTTGGGCAATAAAATTAGAGCATCTTGGGACAGACCGCCATCTTACGTCACAGACGACGAAAGATCTTGGGAAGTGAACGACATTAAAGGGTATCAGATACTACAAAGACATTCGCTGAGAGAGCCCTATCAGTTAGTTAAGTATTTTACGTTCAATAATACTGAACCACGAATCCAGCGAATATATGCGAAAGAAATTATACCTGATGATTACATCATCTCCACTGAAACACAAGAGCCTATTAGATACGACAGAAACGGTGCTCCTATCTACTTTGAACCTTTGGAGTATATACTATCGATCAGACCAAACGTCGATTACTACATGACAATGTGTTCGGTTGATGCGCATGGCAATTCTTCGAATTATGGAACACAGTATAAGATACGAAGGAATAACGTCACTGGCGAAGTTGACATTAGGGTGATTAGTCACGGTGGTGCACCCAAACAGTATCCAAATCTATACATTCCCGGAAAACTCGTAAAACCATCGATGCTTGTTTCTGGATACAAATACTTAGATATATACTACGCGCCTGACACAAAACACAGCAAACCGAACTACGGGAAAGACGCATTCAATTTACAGTTATTCGAATTGGAGACACAGAGCGAACAAAATATTAAAATAAAGATCAATGATCGAACTAAAGATACAAATTAGTATCTAGATTTGACATTGTCGGTATAATTAAGCTTGAAACGTAAAAGGAGTCAAACTATGGGATTTCTAGATCACAGTACCAACAACATTATCGTCGACGCGGTTCTTACTGACCGAGGTCGAGAGAAACTAGCAGACGCGAGCACTGCTAAGAACTTTATCCAATACTATTCCTTCGCAGATGACGAAGTGGACTATTCTTTGATCACCAAATATGGTGTCATCGTAGGAAAGGAAAAGATCGAAAAGAACACGCCTATATTCGAGGCTTCCACAAATGCAGAATTTGCTGTTGTGAGCTTTCTTGCAACATCGGAAAACTCGAACGTAGAACAAGCATCTATTTCGTCGGTTGCTACGAATCAAACATTGACTTCTACTTCAGAAGAATCTACAGTGACTATCGGAGTTAAGGATGATAACGCACTACTCGACACTGTTAGATATGAAGTCGAGTTTGACAGAAGATATGTGATACCTACTGGAAACGTAAAACCAAAAAGAGTTTCAGGTTCGAAAAACAAATTCAAAGTCACGCTGGAAGCGAATAGAAAAGAAGATTTGGCACTACCATTCAAGAGGTCAGCACTTGGCGAAAAAGAGCTTAAGAAAGCTGGTAAGACCAAACAAACCACACGTATTCAAGTGAAATCAAATACAGGTCAAGTGAAACGTATTCCTTTCACAGTTGATTACAAAAAATAGAAATTACGGAGTGTTAAGTTATGAGTAATACAAGAAATAGAGTCGACGACAAAAAGACGATGGTGACGTCAAGTTTGAATCAAGTTATTGACTTGATTCAAGAAGACATCAGCGGTTCTGCGACTCGAAGAAAGTATCAAACTTTCGTCACAGGCGGTCTTGGGCCTGGAGTCACATCATCTTTGTATCAAACTGTATACGATCAAGATTTCACGCTACAAACGTCAAATCCAGTTATGGATATGACAGTTGGGCTTTTCCATTTTGATGATGGTACGAACACTCGACCAAACCTTGTCACGAAAGGAACGGGTTATTCGAGGAGTACAACAACTGGCCAATTAAACTTCCACGCAAGATCCACGATGATGATGCGTGAAAAAGTAAATATATATCGACAATATGCTGCGTATCTTCTCGGTGATCCGGATGACGCATTTTGTTTAGATACTACATCGTATCCATCGTTAAAAGATAAAGTTTCTGATACTAACACTCCTTTCGAAACATTGGTAGAAACAGACACGACTGTGATCGATGCAGCATTGTTTGTCAATGTCAAGAGATTGTTCAAAAGAGATGGCATTCGAAAAGAAACATTCGCGTTGCGTACGTATAAGAATGCACCTGCATGGGACACGGCAGTGACACCTGCGAATTGGACGCATCACTATACAACAGCTGGAGCATTAGCGACAGAATCGAATACCACCGCTCGAAAGAATAACGTTTTGGGAACGACAGTTCAATCTTCAGAGTATGGTGTACAAATCATCGCAGACATCGGTGGAAACTCGGATAATTCTGATACTCCTCGAGGGGACGTTGCTAGACTAAAACTTGCTTCTGATTCGACTAAATCTGTTGGCCTGTTATTCTACCAAGCCGGAATTGCAGTATTGAATCTCGGTGGGTCATCGGCTCTAGCAGGATTGAACCAAGCTGCGACAGGAACTGGAAGTAATATCGTGGACACAGGTCTTGGTCAAGATACCGCTACACACGGGATCCAAGCGGTGTACGAACAAAGAGATCCTATGTATGGTATCATCGCTGGAATGGACGATGGAACAGGTACAGATGCTGGCTCGATTGGTGCGAAAACAACTGGACAAGTATATCTTGGTGTTGGAACGCAACAGACAACATCAGGGCTTGCTGTTTCAACCCGCCAAACATCTGGTACGGGACCTGCGACATTCTATCCTGATCTTCTTGTATCTGCCAGCATTGACGACATTGTCGATCATATTGGATACACAAGATTTTCTTCGGGATCACTTACGGGTATAGCGTTTCAGAACCAAACAAAAATTAATTCATCTATTTACTTCTGTAGAGCTGAAGCAAACGAATTCAACACGTCACCATCGAATCCAACTTGGGGTGACTCCACTGGAAAAGGTGTCATGTTGCAGGATGCAGATGACAAAGCTTTCACGTATATCACGACTGTGTGTTTACATGACGGATCTGGTGAAGTTGTGGCTGTTGCGAAGTTAAATCGACCCATCGAAAAGAACGAGGAGTCCGAGGTGACCATACGAGTACGCCTAGACTTCTAGGAGGTGTACTCATGGCCATCATTAGGCTTACAGATAAATATAAATCGAACCAATCGATTCATTTGACACCCTCTAGACGGTTTGTTTCGTCTTCTTCGGGTATCACTGGATCATTGTTCGTATTTCCGAATAGATCAGAAACACAAAAAGACAACATAGATTCAAGACTAGAATTAGCTCCGATGGTAGCGCCGGGAGCAGAATTTAGTGGAACACCTATTCGTCCATACGATGCTAATTCATTAGAGCAGCGAAGAATCGAGATATACGAAGGTAATTTCAGCAAACTAACTGCTGGTGCCTTCGTAGACGCACTACAATACGAATATGCGTATGTCAACAGTCAGGATGGTTCTAAGAATGGTACATACACGGGAGAACTATTAAACGACGATGTCGCGGATGGCACGATTGTTCCTAGTACATCGAACCCACCGACAACAACAGCAAAAAGATTGAGTGATGGGAAAATCTTTGAATACACTTCCAATTACGATTGGAGGTCAGTTGATGGTCGGGAACAATACAACAAACTACCAACAAGTGATAGAGACAAAACCGCGTTGAATTACGAAGTGCCTTTAGCAATACTTTTGGACGGTGCTAACGAATGGACAAAAGAGCATGCTTGGCGATCTGAAGCGATGTGGAAAGGAGATCTCGCAGACAAGTACGATTTGTACCAAAATGATCCAACAAACCCAGACTATGCTTCGTATGCTGCGTATGCTACGTATTACAACCAAGGGTGGAACTCTGGTAATTCAAGCTTCACAGGCACGGGCAATGCTAGCAAATATCAATTTACGGGCTTGTCGGTTTTCTACGATGAAACGGACACTCCTTACGAAGGTCCGCCGATTAATTCCAAAGCCGAGCTCAACGTATGGCCGCCAGAAATCGCAAAGCATAACATTCCTATCAATACTAACTGGGTGATGAAAGGCTATTCTGATTTATCGATGCATCCGAGAAACAAAACGAAGAAAAATATTCGGAGACATAGATCTGGATACGATCAGTTCTCGACAGGATCGAAAGGTCAAAGAGCTTTCTTCAATCGAGTAGAAAACTTAGATGTGGAAGATTCAGGTTGGTGGATAGAGAACCAACAGTGTTGGTGTCCTCCCAAGTACACGAATACAAGTGGAGACGAAAAGAACGTAGCGATTGGATACAAGAATACGAACAACAGATACACGGTCGGCTGGAACACTGGTGACACCGTTATGTTCGAGTTTTGGATCAAGCCTTGTGTAGAACAAACATCTCCCGGGACAATTTGTCATCTTACGAAGAATTATGGTATTGTTCTCCTTCCAAATCCAACGAGTCTTGCGAATGGTAAATACTCCAATTTTAAGATTGCAATGTACGTTCAGAACGCAGCTGCCAATAATGCGACATTGGCTAACTCAGATACGACCACTTCTGGGGCATCTAATGCAGGTATATACGTCACTGACGCTGTCTTAAATCTAGACCAATGGCATCACGTAGTTATACGATGGTCAGAAAAATTCAACAATGGACTTCTTTCTGTCTACGTAGACTCCGTGTTAGAAACGACAAAGACAGAGGATGGTGTATACGCTGGAAGCAGAACTGGATTGGTCAACACAGGAGCTAACATAACATCGGGCGGAACGCTATTTCTTGGTGGGTGGTGTCAGTCCGGAGGTATAGGCGATCCTTCGAACTACTTATGGAGATCATACGCCCGAGAACAAGAGGTAGAAGAAACATCAGTAAGTACGAATTATTCTTATGCCACTGGAGAAGGTTTTAATGTACGTTATCCTCTTAGGTCCGAAATCGCAGAATTTAGAATATGGAACGTCGCAAAGACCGAGATGGAATTACTGCAATACAAGAAAACGGGTCTGACGACAACTTCGGGCATGCGGTGTTATATTCCTTTCATGTTCGATCCGAGAAGTGACACACCCCAATGGAACAGGTTCTATTGGAGACCATTCACGATGGGGAAAACAAAAGAAGACTATTAC
>MDSZ01158083.1_pt1 | contig 12278 bp, 9 predicted proteins | sample 811201 | NCBI WGS metagenome assembly MDSZ01 (sample SAMN05326647, study PRJNA326480) | marine metagenome | isolation source: seawater | place: Indian Ocean: North | collected 2010
CTTCAAGAAGAGATCTCAAAGATCCGTAATTATAAATCTCTCCATTGTAAAGAGTTACAATATCTTTATTTTCATTAAACAGAGGCTGGGCACCTCCCTCTAGATCATTTATAGATAAACGTCTCATACCCCCACAAAAGGGTTTATCAAAAAAGGTTTGCTGATCATCTGGCCCTCTATGCTGAAGAGAAGCGAGCATTAAACTTAGGTTTTCCTCTGATCTACTGAATTCTCCGACAAATCCTGCAATACCGCACATAAATATTCCCTAGTTTTTTTTAATATTTTAATTTCACTTGTGAAGAATTGTTATAGTGGCTAAGTTCTGCTATTAAGCACTATTCTGATAAGGTTGTTAAGAAAAATAAATGACTTATATTAGCAAATGACATATACCTAAAAGATTGACAATTAGGAAAGAAATTTACGAAGCTATTTTGTGATAAGCAATCTCACTTCTCCATTACCCCAAATATCTTCGGAATAAGAGTATTTGTCTTTCAGTATATGCAGGTCTGTTGGCATACCTGATTTAGAAACTTCAATATTAGATACTTTTAATTTTTTGCAAATCCTTTCAACCTCTTCATATGTGCAATGTCTCTCGATAGGTACATACCAATTATCTTGAAAAATCCATCTATTGGTGGGCATTCCAATGTTATCGAGCACCTTCTTTGTAAAGTCTTGAGGTATCATTTTCATCATTTTGTTCATTTTATGTCTTGAGGACCAGAAAAGACCTCCCTTTCCGTATAAGTATAAGTATATATCCCCTCCAGGCTTACATACCCTTATTACTTCATGAAGACCCTTCTCAAAATCTTCAGTATGATGAATAACTCCATTAGAAAGAACAAAATCAAAGGTATTATCTTTAAAAGGTATATCCAAGACATTTGCCTGCTTAAATTCAAGATTCTTAGCTTTAAATTTTTGCCTAGCCAGCTTAAGACCATCTACACCAAAGTCTATACCGGTTACTTTCTTGGGGCCCAAACCAGAAAGGGCATAAGAAAATCTACCTCCTCCACAACCAGCATCTAATATATTTTTGTTTTTAAAATAACTATTGAATCTAATTTTCTTAAAGCTCTTAAACCTATTTTTGATTAATTTGATAGTTCTTAAATTTTCTTCCTCTGTTAATTCTTTCCAAAATTTACCGTATACTTGACCTGATTTAATCTTAGGGTCAGAAACTAAATCACTTTCATTAAAATCATTAAAATACGATCCTAATTCTTTACTACTACTTAAAAATTCTATTAGGTTTTGCATAACCTTAATTAATCTTGTCACATGATTCTTTTGCTTATAAGGAATATGAGGATCTACATCATAGAGATTTCTTGAATATTCGTGCATGGCAATTACCACCAGATAGGGATGAGATTTGATAATTTTGTTTGCTTCTAGAAATAATTTTTTTTCTAGGGTAAAGAGCATCTTCTTTTTAGTGTTGACCATAATGAAGTAAGCGAGGAAGAAAGTAGTTATTTTTTAGTTTAGAATTATTGTTTAACTTATTTATTGTTTAACTTATATCACTATTATGTTAACTCAGTACCTCCGAGTTTGCTATACATGGATAACTTTATCGATATAGATAGATAGATTATCTTTACCGTGGATCAAAGGAATATCGCGGGCAAAATCTAAGGTATCATCTACAATGCCTATAGGATCATAAAAAATTACAGACTTGTTTAAATTCTTAGCTATAAACGCAGGAGATGTAAAAGGGAAGCAAATAACTAAATTAACCTCATTGATTAACCTTCTAGGTGCAATATTGTTTATTAACAAGAATTTATCGAATTTTTTAAGGTCTACTTTGCTAGACTTAAGCTTTTCTACAGCCTTTGCAGCCTTAACGAATGAAACAATATTTTTCTCTTTTAGGGTTTCATTAATATCTTCATAGAACTTTTTAAGTACATCAGAATTAGCATAAAAGTTCTCATAGGGTCCTTTTAAATCTTGTATACCAAATATGGCTATGTCTGCTTCGTTTTTTGGCACACTCAATTCTGGAGAATCGCTTATATTAATAGAACCTACTAATTTAATTTTAATATTGTCTTTTGCGTTCAAGAAAGTTTGAAAAGATTTCTTAGAGAATTCATCATAAGCCCAAATCTCTGAAGGTAGTAATGTAGGCGGCCATCTTGAATTTGCATTTTTATTTTCTTCCATACTGTAAAAGGAATACAGGGCAGGCGAATCATTCGGTGGCTTCAAAGAAGACCAGAAATAACTCTGAGAAAATTCAAAAGCTATGAGATTCACATTTATTTTCTTTAATATTGCAATTTCTGGAGCAATAAAAAATCCAGAGTGGATAGGGTAAATAACATTTTTAGGTCTTTTGTCCTTACATATTGTCAGAAGATATTCTGCCTTTATAAGCTTACTGGCAAGAACAATTGTTAGTTTATTGCCAAATAATAAGCCTAAACAGCCCTTTGAAAGCAAATAAAAACTTTTTAAGAAAAAGCATACTCTTGCGGGCAATTGAAGAGAAGATTCTGCATCTGATCTCTTTGTCTGACTCGAAGATTTATAAGGAAAAAGATCATTCTCATGAATAGTCTCTCCTTTTTTAAAATTCATAGAATTTAAAAAATACCTGAAATTAAATACCGACGAGTTATCTTCTAAATCAACTTCTTTCACTCCATAAATAATGGTTTTACCCTCTAAGTTCCTGTTTCTGAGAAAGGAAAGAAGCAAAATAATATAAAAATTTTTAAAAACTAATGATAAGGCGTAAAAGAAACTTCGAACTTGCCATGAAATTAAGGATCCAAAAGTTATATTAGAATTTAAAGTTAAAAAAATACTTGAAGGTAAAAGAAAGTCCTTCGGGACCCGGATATCAGTTTGTTTTTGGTCAACAACTTCTAATAAAGAGGGGAGATAGGTTTCTGAGATAAAGTGATGGACGCCTGTGAAAGAATTTCCATATATTCTTTTCCAATCTTGTTTGAGTGAGAATAAACTTAAGTCAGCTTCATAAATCGCTCTCTTAGCTTCAGAGAAAGACTTTAAAAAGTATAAATGTCGATCAATTACGCTCTGTGTATTTATGCTCATATTTCTTCAAAACTAATGCTAATCCATTAATTTAAAGTTCTTCTTCTCTGAAATCTCTTTTAGAAAGTTAAAAATTAAAATACAAGAATCTTCTTTAACACCTTCAATAGTATTGAAATTTTCATTTTGTTTGATCCAAATTTTATCTTCTGGACTATTTAAACCCTTTGTAAATAATCGCATAAAATCATCTTTTATTGAGGTACCTTCCACCAACCCAAGCTTTCTATAAATTGTAGTTACTTTTCCTTCATTATCATAAGCACAGTCAAGTTCTCTTTGTTTTGGTTCATATAGCTCGATGACGGGTTTACCATGAAATTTCGCTTGCAGAATACCTGATGTCCAAAAAGATATAACTAAATCCATGTTAGAACAAAGTTTCATCAAACTTTTGTTTGCTATATGAACTTTAACTTGATCATGCTTAAGAATAATTTCATTCAAATTAAGATTCTCTTCAACTTCTCTAGGATGTTGCTTTATAAATAAATTAACTTGTTTAAATTTAGAACAGGCTTCAAGAATCCACTCTAAATAATCCATCTTATCTTTTCTTGAAAGATATATGGGGTGTATAGCTCTAGAAATTAACAAAATATTATAAGTTTCGTCTTCAACTTCCATCTCATTTTCAGAAACATCTTCCAAAACTCTATTTGTCCAATATTTATCTGTAAAGGTAAATCCAACGGTTGCAATTGAATTAAGAGAAAGATTGTTTTTAAAAATTGCTTGGTCAGTTTGATTTGAGAGAATTAAATGATGTTTAGAATTAACTAAAACACTACTGTTTAGGCTTGAATTTGAATCGCTGAATATATGATTACTATGAGGAAAGAAAATAGTATCAGAATTTTTCAACTTCTTTTCCAAGTATTTTGATAGAGAACTCGCACCATTGTAATCCTTGAAAAGGAAGAAACCTTTTGAGGAGTTGAATCGATTTATCAAAAATGTGTAAGTAGATTTGAAATGAGAATTTATTGATAAGAAAGATAAGATTTTCTCAAAAGTAATACGATATCTGGAATTCTTAAAAATGACTACGTCAGAAAGATTATCCATTATTTTATAAAGCATAGAATCATGATACGGAAAGAAACTTTGTTGAAAAAAATTATCATTCCAAAGAGTGTGAAGTTCCTCATTAAGTTCCAAACTCTTGAAACTTTTTTGACTCTCAAAAATTATAATGAAGTCTTTTTCTTTTTCCTTTAAAAAGAACCAAAATGGCATTATCCATTCGACCTCTCCAGCTGAAGATCTTATTATAAAAATAAGATTTTCTTTCACTCAGAGTTCTTTATTGCTTGATGTTCCTCTAACAGTTTTGCGATACGTGGATCAACTCTTTCACCTCTAACTTCCACCTTACTTAACTGATCATCAATTTTTAAAAGTCCTACGTTCTTGCCAAGAAGTTCATAATTCCTGATAAATTCTGGATGTGTCACTAAACCTAACCCCTTAATTGCCGTATAAGTCTCTTCCTTAAACTCTCGTGGTATATCACCGCCGTCAATTCTAACGAAATTATCATTATCTTGATCTTTGAAAATCATAGAAGGTTCTCTGATTGCGGGAAGTATAGAGTCATTACCTTCAAGCAAAAGGGTTTTGATTATTTCATCTAAGAAGCCTTTAGTTCTAAAGGGAAATATTTCTTCTAAATATACAACCAAATCTGGTAGGCAATGTTTCTCCTCTATCTCTTCTAAAGCGTACTTTACTACCTCGACTATTGGTATGTGATTCTCAGACAAATAACTAGGCCTTAATGAAAGAGGTAAACAATTAAGTCTTTTAGCTTCTTCACGATTTTCTTCATCATCAGTTGAAATAAATACTTTACTGATATATTTTGATTCAAGAGCAGACTCAATTGTATAGCTTAGTCTAGATCTATCTCCTATTCTTGCTGACTTCCCTTTTACCGGCAAGATAGCAACTATTTCTAATTCAGAAATATCAATTGTTCCGGTCTTAAAGTCGGTACTATTATTTATTATCCTTACAACATTTTTTAGTCTTTCTATATTTCCATCCTGATGAATACCGTGATAGTGAAAAACACTGGCTTCAGGTTCATATAAAATTTTTAATCCATTCTTTATGATTTCTTGACCCCAAAGTCTATCTTCAATATTAGTTGTTTTACTATCAAAAGGGATCTCTTTGAGAACATCCTTTCTGACTATAGAGTTGGCATTATGAAAAAAGCTATCCTTTATTTGAATTTTTCTATCTAATCCAAACACTAATAAAAGATCTCTTTTGTCTGAAAGAGAAGAAAAAGTCATAGGTTCCTGCCTTCCATAAACTCCTGCATAAGAATCGTCCTCTTCTATAGCAGATACTAAACTTTCTAACCATTTATCATTTACCGGTAAGCAGTGAGCGGAAATTAGAACAATATAATCTCCTTTAGCAATCTCAACTCCAGCATTTATTGATTTTCCAGGGAGGTAATTTGATATATTCACAATCTTTGTAACTCCAAAGGATTTAGCTTTTTCGACTGTTTTATCAGTACTCTCATTATCAACAAGAATAATTTCGAAATCTTGAAAAGTTTGTTTATGAATTTGTTGCAAACATTTAGCAATCCATCTTTCTTCATTCTTAGTTCTTATAATAATTGAACACTTTACAGTCATAGTCTTTAAGTAATTGAATCAATAAATTTATTCTGGTGCTATTTTTAATAGGCTTTCACATACAAGTAAATCTTCTGAATTTTTCAACAAGAAAGTGGTCCATTTTGATAAATCAACATTAAGGACATTGCCGTGAAAAAGACCTTTGAAACCATGTGTTTCCTCTTTTTGAAATGAATCGGAGTTCCATGCCATTAAAGCATATGTGAAATAAGACAGACAGGGTAAATCTTGAGTTCTTGCAAAAGGTGAATCATATTCAAAGTTTACAGGCTTTCCCTCCATAAGGGCATGGTTAAGTAAAGGATAGGTTGTGACCATTGAATCAAAAACTGATCCGCAAAAAGATTCTTTTGCGAGCTTTATATCTTCAATAGTTGTTAATGGGGAAGATGTGTTTAACCAAAAAAGATTCGTACAATTTATAGAATTTAAGAAATTACTCACAACAGTCTCAGTTGTTGCATACGAACTTGCTAACTTCTTTTCTCGTTGAAAAAATTTGATTCCATTTTTATCGGCAATTTCTTTAAAAAAATCATCATCAGAATTTATATAGATTTCATCAAAACTCTCAGATCTTTTCGCCTTTAGGACCATCCTCTCTACAAGATTAACGCCTTCAAATAGCTTATAGTTCTTTTTCTTAAGTCTTTGTGAGCCGGCTCTGCATGGAATCATGCATATATTACTCAAACCATTCCTCCCCTATTCCATGGAATAAATTCAGATGTTTTTATTGTTTCATTTTCATTGATTGTTGGCTTTCCAGAAGCGTAATTCAAAATTTCTGAATATAAGTCTCTTGATATCTCTCGATACGAGGAGCTTTTAAGCACTGCTGAAGCATCAAAATCCATGAACATTGACATTCTTTCAAACATACCTCTGTTGGAAGAGATTTTAATAACTGGTACAAAGCTATTATCGTAACTAGATCCTCTTCCTGTTGTGAAACAAATCATATTTGCTCCTGAAGCTATTTGTCCTGTCAGAGAACAAGGGTCATAGCCAGGTGAATCCATAAATGTAAGCCCTGTGCTGATAGATGACTTTTCGCCGAATTCAAGAATTTCTTGGATTTTGCTTGAACCTCCCTTTTGAACAGCGCCTAAAGATTTCTCATAGATATTACTTAAACCTCCTTCTTTATTTCCTATTGAAGGATTATTTTCGATATTTATTAGATTCAAACCTTGATCCCATCTATCAACTATTTTCATAAATTTCTTCCTATTGGAATCATTGGGAATTCTATTTATAAAGTTTGCATGAGCACCAAAAGTTTCAGGAGTTTCAGATAAGATTGCAGAACCATTGTTATTTATCAATAAATCTATTGCTCCTCCCAATACCGGGTTTGCAGTTATTCCTGATAAACCATCTGAGCCCCCGCATTGCAGAGCTACTTTAAGATTATCTAAACCAAATTTCTTTCTTTTTATAGACTGAATTGCATCTAACTTTGTACTCACTTCATCAATAACGTTTTTAGAAAGTTCTTGAAAAGAAGAAAAGTTTTGAATTGTGTTCCGATAAATAACTTTTTTTAGGGAGTCTGAGCTTTCTAAAAAATTATTACTTTCGCAACCCAGTCCTATGATTACTGCACCAAAACAATTTGGGTTAAGGATGTATCCTTCTATGAGTCTCTGCAACACCTCTAAGTTGAGATCCTGACCATTATGTCCACATCCATTAGAATGGATTATTGGTATAACTTCTATATCTCCATTCTTTATTGCATCAATGTGATTGAGTTCTTCTTCTATAATTCTGACAGCACTATTGGCACAACTTACCAACGATATAACTAAAAGACACTTACGAGTTGCAACTCCATAAGTTCCGTTATCATATCCATAAAACGAGCTCTCCAAATCGTTTTCATTTTCAAAGCTTATTCCTTGAATTTCAAAATCATAGCTATCTGCATTGGAAATGCCCACATTAAATTCATTTAATTCCTCAAAAATATTAATATCCTCTAGTGCATTTCCAATCTGATTACCTAATTTAAATATTTTATCTCCTTCTTTTATATCTTTTAGCGCATATTTTTTTCCTACCTTAAAATCTGCTGCATCTTTAATACAAATATAGAGGTTATCTTTGTCATGAACATTTACCAGAATCTCTTCGATATTATTATTTTCTTTTGGCATAAAGCATCAGTCTCCTATAAATCAATCCAAGCTGAATGAGAATTCAAACTTTTTTGAGCCGCTTCTAAGACTGATGTGCTGTGAATACTCTCGTTAAAAGAGGGCTTAGTTTTTGGCATGTCCTCTAAAGTCATCCTGCCAGATATCAATAAAGAGGCTGAGTTTAAAAAATCTTTAATGCTATCAATCCCGTAACCAGACCACTGAAGTTGGCCGCTTGAGTTCTTATATGAAGAGCAGAAATAAGGGTTTATTGACTTAGGACTTTTGCTATCAACATTCAAATAAAGGCCTCTATTTTTTTGATCGGACTCAAACCTACCTTTTGTACCAATAAGTTTAATTTTTTGGTCAGAAGCAGAAGTTGAAGTGTCAGGATCAACCCAGTTAGTGAAAATAGTCTGAATAAACTTTTTATTATTAACATTCTCCCATTCTATAGAACATTGTATTGCGTCATATGTATTCACTCCAATCTCATTTAGGTAATAGTCTTGACCCATTGCCGAAACTCTCTTAGGTACAGCTTCAGTTATAAACCTCATCAGGTCAATATAATGGACACCTAAATAATTCAGTATATTAGTTTTAGAAGACCATCCTTTGAAGTTTTTAGTTGGTATACTCTTTCGTTGACTATACTCAACTATACAATATAAGAGTTCGCCTATCTCACCAGATAAATAGCTATCTCTTAAAGCAACATTGGCGATGTCCCAACGTTTATGGAATTCAACCCACGACAATAAGCCTTTCGCATTAGCAATGGAAGTTAACTCATGAGCTTCTTCTAGATTTACGGTAAAAGGTTTAACTACTAGACAATGTAAATTATTTTCCAAACAAAACTTAGTAATCTCATAATGCAAATGATCTGGAACGGCGATAATTGCACATGCTGGTTTTTCGATTTCTAGGATAGCTTTCTTATATTCTTCCGAATTATCTTCAGAATTAGGGCTTAATACTAATGGGAGATTGCATCCAGAAATAGTCTGGAGCATATCAGTTTTTTCTTTAGCTTTTCCTGTACTCTCAACCCTCGAACCAACTATATGCAAAAAATTAACTTTTTCTTTCTTCCTGTTAAACTCATTAATAGCTGGAACAATGGTTCCATAACCATCGGTACCTTGACCAGTAGAATACATACCATTGCCGATTAAAACTATATTCAACTTATTAGTCATATAACATCTTGGTAAAATAATTTTTTACCTATTTTTCCTTTTTCTATTTTATATAAAAAGTCTGAGTCAGCCATTGTGCTAATTCTATGAGCCACTATTATTATAGTCTTTGTTCCGATTAATTCTCTAATCGAACTCATTACCTCTATCTCTGTTGAACTATCCAATGAACTTGTAGCTTCATCTAAAACTAGAACAGATGGGTTTTCGTATAAGGCTCTAGCTATACCGATTCTTTGCTTTTGTCCTCCAGATATTCTTACACCTCTCTCACCAACTGTTGTATTTTCTTTCTCTGGAAGCCCTTCAACAAAGGTATCTAACTTTGCTAACTTAATTGCAGATGCAATCTTTTCATTATCAATATCTTCTTCTTCTAAACCAAAAGCTATATTTCTTTTTAATGTATCATCTGTTAAAAAAACATCTTGAGGCACATAACCAATGCCTTTTTGCCAGGAGCGAAGATTTTCATCTAATCTCTTTCCATCAATTAGGATTTCCCCCGAAGATGGTTTATTTAAACCCAACAATAAGTCCAGAAGTGTGCTTTTTCCTGCTCCACTTTCTCCGATTAAGCCTACACAAGAGCCTGCAGGAATAATCATATCTATACCTTCCAGAATGGTTTTGGAATCTCTATAGCTAAAACTAATATTTTTTAATTCTATTTCTGATGACAAGTTAAATAAATCTGATTCATCGTGAGAAGGTAAGGGATTTTCTCTTATATTTATGAGCTCTTCATGAAGCGAATGAAGGATGGGGAGGGTGAATCTGACACTTTGCATAGAAGAGACTATTCTATTTATCGATGGCATTATCCTAAAAGCTGCTAAGCCAAATAAACCTAATAAAGGTACTATTTGTTGTATTTCTTTTTGACCTAACGTGTAAATAAAAATAAAAAGAACAATGCCACTTATAGCTGCGAATTCAATAAAAATTCTGGGCAAACCAACGATTATAGACTGTTTACGATTATTGTTCGCACTACCGGAATTATGAGTACTATATATTTCTAAAAAATTTTGTTCTCTACCAGAAATTTTAACTTCTTTTATACCGGAAATACCTTGTTGAATATGCTGTATCCTTTTGCCATCATGGTACATCCTTTCATTTCCCCATCTTTCAGATTTACCTTTGGTAAAAAATAAATAAATAGAACCAAGAAGTACCATAGCAGTAATAATAATAAGGGTGGCTAAAGGTTCAACAACAAGAAGTAATACTGTTATACCCAGCAAGACTAATGATTCAGAAAAAATTGATAAAGTGTTACTAATTGCACCTGTAAATTGCGTGACTTCAGAAAGTGTATTACGTATCAAATCAGAAGAATTTCTTGATAAATGGAATTCGTAGTTTTCAGATAAATAACCCTTAAAAAACTGATATGAAAGTTTCTCTTGAATTCCAAAAATATATTTGGCTTGATAAAACGTTAAAAATAAAAGAAATAAAGATTTCAATAAGTAAACACAAAATAAACCAAATAACATCAGAAGTATTAAGGATTTATCAGATTGAACATTAAATGTATCTCTTATTGCATCCAAAATAAAGTTATCTGAAACCTCTGGAGATTGTGTTAAAGATGATAAAACAGGAAGAATTGCTCCTATGCCCAAAGTTTCTAAAAGCATTCCTAAAACAGTAAGAAAGATTAAGTAAAAGGATGCTCTTACTTGAGATTTAGAGAGTATGCTAAAGAATTTTTGTATATACGAGAACATAAAAGAGAGCGAATCTAAAGCCTAAGATCAGAATCCTCAGGCGAAAATACAGATTTTAGATCAAATAAAATGCAGTTATCACTTCCAAAACCTTTTATTGTCTCAATTCCCATAAGTCTAATATTTTTATGGGGAACAGCTAACAAGATTCCGTCATAGTCACTATCTTGGATTTTTTGTATTAGCTCAATGCCATATATTTCTCTTGCCTCTTTTGGATCAACATGAGGGTCATACACATCAACTTGTCTTACCTTCTTCTTTAAATTGGCATAAACATCATACACTTTGGTGTTTCTTATATCAGGACAATCCTCTTTAAAAGCCAGACCTAGAATTAATATCTTTGCATTAAGATTTTGATCAATAGTTTGGGAGAGTTTATTTAAAAATTTTTCTACAACAAATGTAGACATGCCGTCATTTATTTTTCTTCCAGAGAGAATCATATTCGCATCAAATTTCAAGTTTTTGGCTTTATGAGTCAAATAGTAGGGATCCACTCCAATGCAGTGACCTCCTACTAAACCGGGCTGGAAGTTTAAAAAATTCCATTTTGTGCCTGCTGCCTGTAAAACTTTCTGGGTGTCAAGATCCATTTTGTCAAACAACATAGATAATTCGTTAATCAAGGCTATGTTTATATCTCTTTGTGTATTTTCAATGACCTTCGCTGCTTCAGCTATTTCAATACTTTCGGCTTTGTAAGTCCCAGCTTCTATTATGGTTTTATATAGTTCATCTACAAATGTGGCTATTTCTGGGTTTGAACCTGAAGTAACTTTCATAATATCCTTGAGTTTATGACCTTTATCTCCAGGATTTATTCTTTCAGGAGAATAACCACAAAAAAAGTCTTTATTAAATTGGAGGTTAGAGCTTGATTCAAGAATAGGAATACAGACTTCTCGAGTTGCGCCTGGATAAACAGTCGATTCATATATAACAACGTCTCCTTTGTTTATATACATACCTATCATTTCAGATGCTTTTTCTAAACTTGAGAAATCAGGTTCATTGTCTTGATCTACAGGTGTAGGTACTGTAACGATATAGACAGAACAATCATCTAGAAATTTAGGATCATCCGTAAGAACTAGATTATCAGATAACTCAATTTCCTCTTTTTCTAACTGGCCAGTTCTATCATTTCCTTGAGAGATTTGTTTCATCCTCTCCTGATCTTTATCAAAAGCTACAACCTTAAATTTTTTTCCGAATTCAACAGCTAAAGGTAAACCTACATAGCCTAAACCTATGACACCAATTTTAGTATTTTGATCAACCATTGTTTTCTATTTTGTAATATTCTTTAAACCATTGAATAAAATTGTTGACCCCTTCCTGAACAGTTGTATCAGGCTTGTATCCAGAAAGGCTAGTTAATGCTGAGACGTCAGCATAAGTATCGGGTACGTCTCCTTC
>MDSZ01066443.1_pt1 | contig 12276 bp, 2 predicted proteins | sample 811201 | NCBI WGS metagenome assembly MDSZ01 (sample SAMN05326647, study PRJNA326480) | marine metagenome | isolation source: seawater | place: Indian Ocean: North | collected 2010
TCTGATTTACTTTTTACTCCGCTAAATACTTCAACGAACAATGTAGAGTATTTGGCGGAGTAACATGCCACAGAAGACTAATCTTAATGTAGCACCATACTATGATGACTTTGATTCTGACAAGAACTTTTATAAAGTTCTGTTCAGACCTGGGTACTCGATTCAGACTAGAGAATTAACTTCTCTACAGTCGATTCTCCAGAATCAAATTGAGAGCTTTGGTAAGTTCAACTTCAAACAGGGACAGCAAGTCATTCCTGGAGAAGTTGGATTAAACACCAAGCTCGATTATGTCAAATTGTCTTCTGTATCTGAAGTCGCTGTAAGTGAAGGCGGTCAGATCGTTTATAAGAAATACGATATTAAAAAACTTGTTGGCACTCAACTCCAGGGGTTAAACTCTGGAGTTGTTTGTCGCGTACTAGATGCTGAATACGGTTCAGACATCGAAGCAGATACTTTGTTCGTAAAGTACACCACTAGTGGTTCTGCTAGCAACGAAACCACCTTTAGACAAGGTGAAACGCTAGAAGTCATTGCTGGTATCAATACTCCATTACTCGTAGTTGGTACTGATGGTAGTGTTCTACCAACTAGTATTACTAGAGAAGATCCTGTATCAGGTATCCAAGAGACTCTATCAAGTCCTGCTATGGGATTTTCTACAGCAGTTGATGTACAGGAAGGTGTTTACTTCGTTAATGGATTTTTTGTAAACAATTCTAAACAGTTATTAGTAGTTGACAAATATTATAATAAAGCGTCAGCAAAAGTTGGTTTTACGATCAATGAAGTAATCGTAACTCCTGAAGAAGATGCTTCTTTGTATGATAATGCCAGAGGTTTTTCAAACGCTTCTGCTCCTGGAGCACATCGCCTCACCATTGACCTAGTTTTAAGAAAATTTGATTATTCCGCTAGCACTGACAAGAATTTCATTCAGTTAGTTCAAATCAAAGCAGGTGTAGTTGAGAAGCAAGTTAAGTCTGCTGACTACACTCTACTTGAAGAAACTCTAGCGAGAAGAACCTATGACGAATCTGGTGATTATGTTGTAGAAGACTTTGATTATGACATTAGAGAATACTACCAGAGAGAAGGAAACAATGGAGTATTTGCTCTCAATGAATCTACAGGATTAGTAAACAAAACTTACACAGCAACACAAGCTGACGGCAAAATGATTTTGTCTGTCAGTTCTGGTAAGGCATATGTTAAAGGATATGAAATTGTAAATAAGGAATCTAAGATTCTGGAAGTAAACAAAGGTAGAGATACTCTATCCCGTGATAATGTAACTATCAAATCCAAAGGATTGCCAGAGTATAGTATTACCAATGTATATGGCAGCGTTCCTTTAAATACGGTTGGCGATGAAATTACTGGATATCCAACAGTCACTCTAAACAGTGTATTCAATGATGGCACTATTGGATTCTCCAATCTAGAAGCAGATGATTATTTCAAAGGTACTGTAGATAGAAGATCAACTCCTTTCCAGATCAAGCAAGGAATCAAAACAGTTTACATTCAGACCATTCAAGCACAACCAACAGAACTATCTGGTATTCCAGATGAGTTTTGGTTTGTAACAACCAGAGGAACAAACACTAGAAGTGGTGCTAAGGCAACTGTTATCGGCAAGTCCATTGTACGTCGTCCAGAAGTTAATCCTGGCAGCACAGCATATTTTATCGAAGCAACTCTACTTGGTGATAAATCAGCTCTTGATAATTACCTAGTTGAATATGATGACGGCGAATCGGATTTCAGAAGATACACTTATCTAAGTGAATCTGATATGAAGACTGGTTCAAACGAACATGGATTCATCGTTGATTATAACGAGACTATCACCCCTGTTGTTGGTGTAGCTAAACCAAAGAATTTCAGACTAATTAACAGAGGTATTGGATTCAATTCCGATTCTGATATCGTACTATCTAAAGGTAGAACGGGAACAAGCACTCCTTACAATGGTACTTTTGGTCTATCATATTTCAATCCGACTTTCTTCACTAGACTAAAACTAGAAAGAAATATTAGTACCGATACTTTCTTAAATGGCAAGTACATCTACGGAAAAGAAAGTAAAGCATATGGTGTTATTGAGAACGATTCGACAGGTAACTTCAGTGGTATCTCTACTCTATTCGTAACCACTCTTTCTGGTCAGTTTATTCCTGGCGAAACAATCATTGATGAAGAGAATAATGCCATCAAGATTGCTAAAGAAAATACCATTTCTCACTTCATTGTTAACAAGAGAGGTTCTGGGTATGCCAGTTCTGTTAGCTTAAAAATCAATGGAACTATTTTCGATCAATCCAAGATTGACGTTCAACTTGTTGGTGGTGAGTTCGCTGCTGTAACTGTAGCAGATAGAGGTGCCGTACAAGAAACATATGCTGCTCCTCCTACAATTGGATTAACTGAAGACAAAACAGATGCTGCTGTTATTACACCAGTATTGTTTAAGAACACTGTACTTACATATAATCCCCAGAATATCAAATCACTGGCATCCACTTATAACAACTACACCTTTACTTCAGATCTTGATTTCTCTTCGACAACATATGCTACCTATCAGCAAATTAGTGAGTTCACTTTCTTTGGATATTCTGGAAGAAAGTATCTAGAATGTAATGGTTTTGGTGCTGATTTATCTTCAGATTTAATTCAAGGTGATGTCATTCAGTTTACTGATGCTAATAATAATGTACTTAAAAACATTGTTCAGTATGTCACCCTTCCTGAAAACACAGAGAAGTCTAGAATTTATCTAGATTATGCTCTACCTCTAGATGTTAATAATGCTACTATTGTAAGACTCCGCCCAAGACTATCAAATACATCTGCTACTCTTGTATATCCAACAGGAAGCAAGCAAGTCGCTTCTCTTGTTAGCGATTCTGCTAATACAAAATTCAAGTACCATGTAAGAAAAGATTTCATTACAGATCTTTCTTCCAGTGGTGGTAACTTGACTTTCACTGCTCAGTTACCAGTTGGTACTCAGAAGTTTGTTGGATTTAGCGAAAACGACTTCCTAATTACAGTATTGGATAAAGGATCTTCTACTGTTGTAGATAATGGAGATATCGTTTACATTGACCCACGATTTATTGAAGTCGAAGATTCTGTTATTTCTGCTGGTAGTGTAACTGCTGGTGCTTTAAGAATCAAGAACCTACCATCAAATTACTTCGGTGATATTCTTGACGGCAACTATCCAAAACTAAAACTGACTGCTACTGTTGAGATTGACAAAGCACGTCCTAGACTTAAGACTGCTATTAGAGATAAGCGTCTTATCATCATCTCTTCAGGTGACCGTGTAATTCCTCTTAGAGGTCAAGATTACGATTCCGATGTAATCGAAACCTTCTCATATTCTGATGTATTTAAATTGAAGTACATTTATGAAGGAACTACTACAAATCCACCATCTGTTGATGCTACTGGCAATTTGGTAAGTGGAACTGATGTAACTTACAAATTCAAATTTGATGATGGACAAAGAGACACATATTATGATGTATCCAGAATTATTCTCAAGCCTGGTTTCGATGCTCCTACTGGTCAACTAGTCGTAGCGTTCGACTTCTTCGAGCATTCACAAGGAGACTTCTGTACTGTTGATTCTTATCTCCATGAAGCAGGTGTATTGCCTGAAGAGATTCCTCTATTCAACTCTTCTGTCAATGGTGTAATTTCTCTTAGAGATTCTATTGACTTCAGACCTAAAGTTGATGGTAATACAACTATTACTGGTTTCCAGGATCAATCTATTGTTGAACTATTTGACACTACTGATTACATTACTTTCTTAGGAACTGGTGGTATTCCAACAGCAACTCCAGCACCAGATGTAACACTGCCATACACTGTTTCGTTTAGTGAAAAGCAGTATCTAGATCGTGTTGACGGATTGTTCCTCACCAAAAAGGGTGAATTTATTATCAAGGAAGGTAATGCCTCACTCAACCCATCTAAACCAGAACCAGTAGATGATGCTGTTTCTCTATGCTATCTCCACATTCCTGCTTTCACAAATAGCAGCAAAGATGTGAGAATTATGCCTGTTGACAATCGTAGATATACGATGAGAGACATTGGTAAACTAGAGAAGCGTGTTGAGCGTCTAGAATACTACACAACTCTAAGCATTCTTGAACAGCAAGCATTAAACATGCAAGTCAAGAATGAAATTGGATTGGATAGATTCAAGTCTGGTTTCCTAGTAGATAATTTCGAGTCTCACAGAACAGGAAATCTGAAATCAGAAGATTACCTATGTGCTATTGATACTCAGCAATCTGTCCTACGTCCTCAGTCTAAAGAAGATAGTTTTAGATTAGAAGAGATCAACACCAGAGAAGATCAAAGAATTGTATCTGGATATGTAGTTAACGACGGTGTGGTTACACTACCATACGAAAGTGTTGAAATTCTTGGTAACAAAAATGCCACCAAGACAATCAACCCCAACCCATTTGTTGTTATCCAATATGTTGGTGAAGGTGTAATTTCTCCTCAACAGGATTCCTGGTATGATCAAACTGTAGCACCGTTGGTTGTTGATGCTAATACAAAGTTAAACTCGGTATTTGTAGCGAAAGATAATGTAGCAGATGCTTATTCTGCTATCTACAATTCATTTATTGTCAACTGGGTTGGTGCTGATCAACAGTTCTTGCCTATTGAGTCTTTAGCAAATATCACTAGTGAAGACATTGAGTCTTCAGTACAACCAGCTACTACACAGAGTTCTTCAAACGTAAGTCCTCAAAACAATGAGTTAGGAAAAGGTATTAATTCAAAATCTGTTAACGGTAAGAAGATTTCTACCTCACTACAATTCTTTGCTAGATCTATTCCAGTTAAGTTTGTAGTTAATAGATTAAAACCCAACACTCAAGTCTATCTCTTCATGGAAGGAAGAGATGTGAATGCTTGGGCAGTACCCGATAGTCGTTTCAGTGGAGTTGCTGGAAGTTCCCTATCTACTTTTGGTGCTCCACTAGTTACAGATTCAAATGGTAACTTGAGTGGTCTCTTCTTAGTTCCAGCTGGATTGCCACCTTCAGGTAATACCAGATGGACAGGAAATGTAGATACTGTAACCTATGATGATGCTGGAGAAACTATCAGATTTACAACAGGAACGAAAACTATTCGATTCACTGCTGATTCTACAGATGCTGACAAAGCAGAAGTCGATACTTATGCTGAAGTTAAGTTCTATGCCGCTGGTGCTTTACCAGAAAATCCATCAAGCATTATTTCCACTTCAGCATCGTTCTTCAAAGCAAACGAAGGCGTACAACTAGTAGATAGCAATACTGATAATCCAATCAGACCAAACCCACTTGCTCAGACCTTTAAGATTGAAAACTTTGAAGGTGGATTGATGGCAACTGGTGTTGATCTCTTCTTCAATAAGAAGAGTGGTTCTATCCCCATTAGAGCATACTTGACTGATGTTGTTTCTGGAAAACCAGGAAAGAATATTCTACCTGGAACACAAGTATCAATGACACCAGAAACTTATTTGAGAGTTTATGTAACTGGTGAGAATGAAACTGTGTCCGTTAACTTGGGAGAGTTTGTAACTGGTAAAAATTCAAACGCTTCTGGTCCTATTGCTAAAGTATTTGATTCAAACTTAGTTAGAGTTGGTGATGACACCAGCACTACATTCCAGTTGAACAAAGAGCAAGTGTATACTCTGGTTCTAGACAATCATAACGGAACCGATTTCTTGGCAAATGAATCGTTGACCGTTCCTTCTGTCGATCTTTATAATGCTAAAAACAACACAACTTTGGGTGTGTTTATCGCCAAAGATTCTGGAAAAGTTACTGATTTGAAAGTCAGATCAGTTGGAGAAGGTTATGAGTCTGCTTCTATTGTAATTGAGAGTCCTCAACTGCCTGGAGGATCGACAGCAACAGGTTCGATTTCTGTTTCTGACGGTATGGTATATAACTGTGAGGTTTCGCTTAATGGAAGGGGTTATACAGAACCACCATCAGTTGTGGTTAAGGGTGTTGGATTAGGAAATAATGGTGCTGTTGTCGATTCTGTACTAGAGATCGATACTCCTGCTGTGAGAATGGGTGTTGCTATAGATTCTGAAGGCGTAACTCAGTCAACTACTCCAACTAGATTTAACTTCAAGCATCCTGTATATCTACAGAATAATACAGAATATGCTCTTGCTATCGAAACCGATTCGATTGAATATGAGATCTGGGCATCTAAGTTGGGTGAAGTTGAAATTGCTACTAGCAATGTCGTCACCACACAACCTCTACTTGGTTCTGTTTATAAGTCTCAGAATACTGATAATTGGACTGAAGATCTATTTGAAGATGTTAAGTTTGTATTGTATAGAGGTGAATTTGATACTAGCAGTGAGGCAGAACTAGAAGTAACTAACGAAACTCTGGGTTATGAACCTTTAAGAATGTCTCCTTTCGAGACCAGTGTAAGATCTGCTACAAATGCTACGTCTTCATTGTTTAAAGGTAATAATTCTATTGTTAAGGTATACCATAGAGATAATGGTTTCGAGGATACTGGAAATTCATATGTATTCTTCCAAAATGCTTTAGATGTTGGTGGTGTCACTGGAGTTACGTTGAATCAAAGATTATTCAAAGTCTCGAATGGTGGTATTGATTTCTATAACATCTTAAGTCCAAACGGAGCTGGATCTAGTGTAATTGGTGGAGGAACTTCTGTCCTAGCCACTTACAATAGAAAGTATGAGCGTCTCTATGCTCAGGTTCCATATCTCCAATTAGATGGAACTAAGATTGATTCTTTTGTTTCGACGACAAACGTAGTTCCTGTTGATTCAGACACCAAGAATTATGTTTCCTACTCTTCAGAAGATTATGAAAGAACATTCCTTGGCGAAGAGCATTACTTCACTAATCAAAAGTTCATTGCTTCTAGAATCAATGAAACTATGAATGGTTTGGCACATAGCTTGAAGTACAAGTTCAAACTATCGTCTACAAATTCTGCTCTGTCTCCTGTTATTGATTTACGTACAGCGTCTGTCAAAACTGCCACAAATAGAGTAGAAAACTCAACAGGTTATGAAGATAGATTTGGTAAGAGAAATCAAGTTCTTACCTTCGCTCCTCTTTATATCATTACTATGTCTGTTACTGGATCTAATGCTGGAGCAGTATTGACGAATAGAACTTTGGTTGGTCAAACATCTAAAGCAGAAGGTTTCATTACTAGTGTTGAAAACGGTAATGAAGCTACAATTAGATTAAAAACCAAAACTCCTTTCCAGAAAGGAGAGTCGCTCGATATTTACAATGAGCAAGGAGTTAAAGAACCAAGTGTCAGTCTCACAATTACCAACATTGCTGTGATTCCATTCAACTTCAGTGTAGGTTCAAATGTAATTGCTTACTATCCTCAAGATAGTGACGTTGATTATAATAACAAGATTAACGGAAAGGTAATTCTCTGGGATCCTGAAGATAAAGTTCTTATCATCGAGAATTCTTATCTACCTATCAATTCCAACTACACTTCTTCTGTATCTGACGAGGAAATTTATACCAGAAAATCAACTTCAGCAGAACAACTACCAGACATCTTTAGAACTGGAGATATTGTGGAGTCAACGGGAGATACCACTCCTGTTTTCGTGGAAGTCAGTTCCATTTCCTACACAACTGGTGTAGATTATGTTCCAGAAACAGATGCTGTTAATAGTTCTTCGGTTGCTAAGTATGTGACTAAAGAAGTCTTTATTAACAACCCAGGTAGTTCTATTGATGTTAGAGCAACTGTAAATGCTACTGACATCGAGAATATTAAGATTTACTATAAAATTAGAGAGTCTTCAAGTTCGGCAAACTTTGATGATATTAATTGGGTTCCATTCAATGTAGATGGCAATCCAAATAATGATGATCTTGCTACACCAAATAATTCAATTTCAGGACAATTTGAGAAGCAAGAAGATTATCAAGAATTAATTTATAGTGCTGAGAATTTAGCAGAGTTTACTTCCTTCTCTGTAAAAATTATCATGAAGACTGATAACCCTTCTTATGTACCTAAGATCCAAGACCTAAGAGCTGTAGCTTCATACTGATGAGATATTTAAAAGTTGAAGGTCACGAAAATCTTTATCGTGATGTCACCACGGGAGCGATTGTCAACACTGACAAACCCGCTCCTAGAAACTTCTCTCGTACATTCAACAATGCACTAGAAGACATAAATACTTTGAAGGAAGAAATATCTGAGATCAAACAACTCCTCCAAGAGATAGTACGAAATGGCAATTCTTAGGCAAGTAGCAAAAACCGACACCTTTGAAAAACAAAGGCAAACTATCAATTTGATCGGACAAGACCTATTTGATCAGGTAGGTGCTGGCGATACTGACTTGGCAGCAGGTAATATCAAATTGGGTGATGGCACTAAAACTGCGCCGTCACTTTCTTTTATTAACCAAACAACTCTTGGTGTATACAAACCAGTAAACAATACTTTGGGTATTGCTAATACTGGTGGTGACGTTGCTTATTTCTCGGATAATATTAGTTTTTACAAACCATTTCTAGGAATTCAAAAAATTCTGGTTGACTCTGGTTTATCAATCAGCAGTCCTGGAGAAAATTATGATGCAGGAACTTATACCGATGTTGCTGCTATTGGAGGTTTTGGATCTGATGGTACTTTAAATATTACCGTAGATGGTTTATCTGGAGTCGTTGTTCCTGGCAGTGGTTTCAATCAAGGAACATACCAAAACGCCACATTTACTGGTTCAGCAACTGGATCAGGAGTCTCTGTAGATTTTACGATTCCTGGTCTCGCTGATGTTGGATCAATCACAGATCCTGGTTCTGCATATACAGAAGGTAGTTATTCTAGTGTTAATTTCACCACTACTTCTGGAAGTGGTAGTGGAGCGGCTGGAGACGTTACCATCAATTCGGCTGGAGAAGTTGAATCTGTATTCTTCTTAGATCAAGGTTCTAATTATGCTTTTGGAGATGTTTTAAGCGTTGCCGCTGCTGATGTTGGTGGCACAGGAAGTGGTTTTGAATTTACGTTAGGTTCTACACCAGCTATTGTAACTAACATCGTATTCCAAGACTATGGTTCTGGTTTCCAAATCGGTGATGTATTAGGACTACCAGCAACTGTTTCCACCACAGGAAACGTAACCCAAGATTCACAAACAATCTCTGTAGCAGATGCCAAAGGTATCGTTGTAGGTTCATTTATTTCTGGATCTGGCATTGTAGCTGCTCCTCCAACTAGTGTTATCGATGTAAACATCGAAGAAAATACTATTGAGATCACCAACCCAGCTACTACTTCTGGTACTAATGTAAATCTTACTATAACTCCCCAATATGGAGGATCTGGATTCTCATTTACTGTTGATGGTATTGGTGTACTTTCAGAAGTAACTGTAGAAAACGCTGGTAATGGTTACGAACCTGGAGATATTCTGACATTCTCTCCACAGGATTTAATTCAACCAATAGTTCGTGACGTAGATGTAGCTGCTTGTCAACAATTAGAGTTCCAAACAACTGTTAATGCTTCAGCAATTAGTGTAGGTGATTCTCTAATTAATGACGCTGGTGATGTTGGTCCCTTTACCGTATTACAAGTTAATACAACAGGAAGTAATATTGATAATATTGTTGTTGACATTACTAGTGATGAAACTGGAACTGGATTCATTCCAAACGGAGTATTGGTTCAAGAAGGAACTACTACACCAACTTTCCAGTTAAAAACTGATCCAACTGTCAACTACAACAGATACCTAATCGATAATGTTTTACATCCAGATTTAACTTTATACTCTGGTAGTTTGTATAGGTTTGACTACTCAGATGCTTTGACTGGTGGTCACCCATGGAGATTATCAACTGTTCCCGATGGTGTACATACAACGGTTGACGGATTAACTATTACTCTTAATGCTGCTAGTCTTCAGGTTACTGTTTCAGACACTACTGGTATTCTCCCTGGAATGGGAATTTCAATTCAGTCTGGTACAGGAACAGTATCTCAGACAACAACAGTTGCTACAGTTGATAATGCCACTCAAGTAACATTAACAGAAGTGCCAACAGGATCTGGTACTGCTGTAGCAAACTTTGCTGGTGTTGAATTTAATGCTGATTATGTAGATAAACAATCAAATTATACTGATATAACTCCAATTGATACTACACCGACTCTGTACTACTACTGTGTAGTACACCCAGATATGGCGGGTACAGATGGTAATGAAGCTGTAGTTACTATTGATGTCAACAACCCCAAAGTATTTGGTACTAATGGAGCAGTTACAGTAACTGCCAATCAAGAGTCAGAAATTTTCAAGATCGATTCTTTTACTGGAACAACTACTATTAACAGTTTGGATGGTACTACTGGAACCGTTCAAACTTTTAATAGCACAACTGGCAACTCTGGTACATATACCGCTTCGACTTATGTAGATACTCCTTTATTACAGAATGCTACTGCCTTAGAAATTTCTGCTCCTACTCTCAACGTAACTGGAGAGACTACCAATTTTGGTCCAAACATTCAATTCACAAAGAGTTTAGGAAAACTTGAATTAACTTCTATCTCAGCAAGCGATATTCAAATAGATACTTTCCTGAATATTGATGATAATAGAATCTATACAACTTCCACAAACGACCTAACTCTAGAAGCAGAAGGCGAAGGAAGAATTGTTAAAGTGGATGGCACAACAGCTTTTGCTGTTCCAGTTGGAACCTCGGGAGAAAGACCTGTTATTCCTACTGTTAGATTAGGATCTATTAGATACAACACAACAACCTCACAATATGAAGGTTATTTGGGAGGGACTAATTGGTCATCTCTCGGTGGTGTTAGAGATATTGACGGCAATACTAAAATTCTTGCTGAAGAAGATGTTGGCGAGAACGATAACAAACTGTGGTTCTATAATGATGGTGCATTGAGTGCTAGACTCACACCAGATTGGTTAGAATTTATCAGCACACAAAAGATGAGGTCTCTTGACCCATCTACTCCAGAGTTTAAAGAATGGATTCCTAACGATCCTGTTGTAACTGGCGAGTATGTAAAATATAGGAATAACCTATTCCAAGTTACTGGAGCGAATGGTGTAAACGGAACTCTTGCTACCCCACCAATAGATTTAACTGGTAACGCATTTGTTCATGGTACAACTGAATATACTTTTATCAGTATTGCTGTACGTGATTTAATTTTAACTGAAGCTACTGCTGTTAAGATTGGACCTACAAAAGATGTACCATTAGTGGTATCTGACGAAGTTAAAATATTAGATAACAATATTTCTTCGTTGACTCAAGATCTTTATGTTACTCCAGCACAAGACAAGAAAGTAGTTGTCGATGCTCCAACATCACTTGTCCTTCCTGTTGGAGGAAATGGAGACAGAGGTATTCCAGGACAAGGTTCTGTTAGATACAACACCGACATTACACAATTCGAGGGTTATAACGGAGCATCTTGGTCTTCGCTTGGTGGTGTTAGAGACGTTGATGGCGATACTCTCATCAAACCAGAATCGTCTGCTGGTGCTGATGAAGATATTCTATACTTTGTCAACAATGGTCAGAACACCCTGGAGATTACAACAACTTCTTTCCAGTTTGGACAAGTTGATACTATCGAATCCACTACTACAAATGAACTGAATGTTAGTGTACCTAACGTAAGATTTGGTGGCACAAACCAGACATCACTTGATCATAATGATTCTGGTAACTTCACGGATAGAGTTTATCTTTCCACCACAAAAGCAAGTCTACAACTTGGTGTTTCTGCTGGTCTAACTAATCGCCCAATGTTCCGTATCACGGAAAGCGGAGAATTCCAGAGTAATGCCACTGCTCTACTTCCTTCTCCTGCTGGCGACACCCCTTACTGGTCAACCTTTACTGATATTAATGGATCTCAACTAAACCAAAGAGATTTTGGTTATGTCTCTAGTAGATTTGAATTGGTTAAGGGAACTAATGAAACATTTAACGTCAATCTATATGATAATCAACTAGTTGATAGTTGTATCGTAGAGATTCAGGCACACATTACAGATGGGTCATACGAAAAAGAATATATCCAATTTGCAATCACAGATAACAAAAGAGATATTCTATATAATGAAATCAGTTCTCTACAAACAGGCATTAATTTGATATCTAATATCACTTTTGAATATGAGTCACCAAA
>MDSZ01263146.1_pt1 | contig 12276 bp, 11 predicted proteins | sample 811201 | NCBI WGS metagenome assembly MDSZ01 (sample SAMN05326647, study PRJNA326480) | marine metagenome | isolation source: seawater | place: Indian Ocean: North | collected 2010
AAGGTCTGGCTGTGACATAAAATATTTAATGGATATAGACTAAATTTTGATATATTGAAAGAGAGTTTTAATAGTATTTAAGGATTTTTCTATGGCAAAAATGACAACAGAGGAAGCTTTTGTAAAAGTTTTACAAATGCATGGTATTGAGCATGCTTTTGGAATTATAGGATCAGCTTTTATGCCTATCTCTCATATTTTTCCAGATGCAGGTATAAAATTTTGGGATGTTGCACACGAAACTAACGGAGGATTAATAGCCGATGGCTATACTAGAGCTACCGGTAAAATGTCTATGGTAGTTGCTCAGAATGGACCAGGTATAACAGGTTTAGTGACGCCAATTAAAACAGCTTATTGGAATCATACACCACTTCTTTTAGTAACTCCACAAGCAGCAAACAAAACAATGGGTCAAGGGGGTTTTCAGGAAGTTGAACAAATGAATTTGTTTAAAGATATGGTTTGTTACCAAGAAGAAGTCAGAGATCCATCACGAATTGCTGAGGTATTAAACAGAGTAATTGAAAAGGCAATTAGGGGATCAGCACCAGCTCAAATAAATGTACCAAGAGATTTTTGGACACAAGTTATTGATATAGATCTCCCACCAATAGTAAGATTGGAAAGACAAGCAGGAGGAGCAGCAGCAGTAGATGAAGCAGCTAAATTATTATCTAATGCTAAATTCCCGGTAATTTTGTCAGGTGCTGGAGTAGTTATAGGAGGTGCGATCGATGACTGTGTTAAACTTGCAGAAAAATTGGACTCGCCTGTTTGTTCCGGATACCAACACAATGATAGTTTTCCAGGTAGCCACCCATTAGCTGTAGGACCACTTGGTTATAACGGCTCGAAAGCTGCAATGGAATTAATTGCTAAAGCAGATGTTGTCTTAGCATTAGGAACAAGACTAAATCCATTTTCTACTCTACCTGGCTATGGAATAGATTATTGGCCAAAAAATGCAAAAATAATTCAAGTCGATATGAATCCAGATAGAATAGGTTTAACTAAAAAAGTTACAGTTGGCATATGTGGAGATGCAAAATTAGTTGCACAACAAATTTTAACTAAACTTTCTCCAAAAGCAGGAGATATAGACAGACAAAAAAGAAAAGATTTAATACATCAGACAAAATCTGCATGGCTACAAAAACTAGCTAGTTTAGATCACGAAGAAGATGATCCAGGTACAGTTTGGAATAAAGAGTCAAGAGAAAGAGACAAAGATAGAATGTCACCACGTCAAGCATGGAGAGCTATACAATCAGGTATGCCAGGCAATGCAATTATATCTAGCGATATTGGAAATAATTGTGCAATTGGAAATGCCTATCCTACTTTTGAAAAAGGACGAAAATATTTAGCACCAGGATTATTTGGTCCATGCGGCTATGGATTTCCTTCAATACTAGGAGCAAAAATTGGATGTCCAGACACGCCTGTAATTGGATTTGCTGGAGATGGGGCTTTTGGTATTAGTATGAATGAGATGAGTTCTTGCGCAAGAAAAGAGTGGCCAGCTATTTCAATGGTTATATTTAGAAATTATCAGTGGGGTGCTGAAAAAAGAAATACAACATTATGGTTTAACAATAATTTTATTGGAACTGAACTTGATCCCGAATTGAGTTATGCCAAAGTAGCGACAGCATGTGGTTTAAAAGGCGTAACTGTTAAAACGATGGAAGAGACTACCAAGGCTATAAAGCAATCATGTGAGGATCAAAAGAAGGGTATTACAACATTTATAGAAGTTATTTTAAATCAAGAATTGGGAGAACCTTTTAGAAGAGATGCAATGAAGAAACCTGTTAGAGTAGCTGGAATAAAAAAATCTGACATGAGGTTTCAAAAAAACTTAAATTAATCACATAAAATGAACTCAAAAAATAACAATAAAAATTTTGGTATATTGTTTTTTTTTGTTTTTCTTATTATAGCAGCCTGGCCAATCTTAAATAACGGCCCAATAAGAGTTTGGTCGATTATAGTAAGTATTATTTTTCTATTAATTGCTTTTATAAAACCAATATTACTCAAACCACTATACTTAAAATGGATAAAACTTGGAGAGTTATTGGGCAAAATAATAGCACCAACAGTAATGTTTTTTATTTTTTTTCTTTTTATAACGCCGCTTAGTTTTTTGGTTAAAATTTTTGGTAAAGATCTATTAAACTTAAGATTCAATAAATCAAAATCTTATTGGATAAAGAAAAAAGATGATTTTTTCTCTATGAAAAAACAATTTTGATATTTATCAAGAATATAAATGGAGCCAGTTAAAAAACTTTTAAAATCAACACTTCTAGTTTTAATTTCTCTTATCGTAGGAATAATTTTTTGCGAATTAATCCTAAGAGCAAAACATCATTTTGTTATTAATTACGACATTGAGATGTGGAAATATGCCAAACAACTTAAAGAAAAAGTCGATAATAAAAAGATTAATCATGTGCACGTAAAAAATAAATCAGCAGTACTTCAAAAAACTGAAATTACAATAAATAATTTTGGTCAAAGAGATATTAACTACGAAAAAAAATTTTTACAAGAACACGATAGAAGCTTTCTTATTCTCGGTAGTTCAGTTGCACTAGGATGGGGTGTTGATAGCGAAGATACATTTACAAATGTTTTGAATAGAAAAGTTAAAAAAAATCAAAAAGATTGGTTATTTATTAATGGAGGAATTGGAAATTATAATACAGAGAGGTACATAAACAACTTTTTTGAAAACTGGGAGACGCTAGGTTTTACCGACATCATTGTTCATTTTTTTGTTAATGATACAGAATTAATAAACGCTGCTAATACAAATTTTTTTACAGAAAATTTACATCTAGGTGTTGTAATTTGGAAATTAATTAATTCTTATGTTGCTGCCTTTAATCCAGAAAATATAACAGAATATTACAAAGAGCGATTTGATAAAAATTATCAAGGTTTCATTATTGCAAAAAAAGAATTGAAGAAATTAAGCTTGTATTGCAAGAACTATAAAATAAAATGCCATATTGTTGTTATGCCTGACCTTCATAAGTTAAATCCTTATAAGTTGCATTTTATAAACAAGGAAATTAAAGATATCGCAATCGACTATGGTTTTAATTATTTTGACTTATTACCTACTTTTCAAACAATTGAGGCAAAAAAACTTTGGAACAAATATAATGATCCCCATCCAAATGATTATGCGCACGACTTAATGGGAAATGCTATATATGAATTTCTAAATAAATGATATTTTCATCAATAGAATTTTTAATTTTTTTTCTTTCCTTCATAATAACGATAAAAATTTTTCCCAATTATCAACGAATTATTATTATTGTTTTTAGTTTATTCTTTTATAGTTATTGGAATCCCGTTTTTACTTTATTAATTGTTTTTCTCTTGACCTCTAGTTATTTTTTTATAAAGCAAAATACAGATTTAAAAATTTCAATACCAGTAATATTACTGCCTCTTTTTTATTTTAAATATTCAAGTTTTTTAATTGATATTTTTGAGATTTCTTGGTTAATTAATTTTAGTTATAAATCTGAGTTACCATTAGCTATATCATTTATAACATTCACTATCGTAGCAATACTAATTGACATAAAGACTAAAAAATATAATGAGAGTCTAAACTTTTCATCATTTGCAGAATTTTTAATATATTTTCCACAATTAATTGCCGGACCAATTTTGAGAGCACCAGAATTGATACCTTCTTTAAAAAATAAGATAAGTTTTAAAAATGAAAATATAAAATTTGGAATTTTTTTATTTACAGTTGGATTCGTAAAAAAGATTTTTTTGGCTGACAATATAGCCTTTTACATTGACCCCATTTTTGAAAATCCATCAATCGTTGATAAAAATGATTTATTTAAAGCATATATACTTTTTCCCTTACAAATTTATTTTGATTTTAGCGGGTATGTTGATATGGCACTTGGTATTTCAAAAATTTTAAGTATTGATTTGCCAATAAATTTTAATAAACCTTATCACAGCAAATCAATAACTGAATTTTGGAGAAATTGGCATATCACTTTATCTAAATGGTTTAGAGATTACGTTTACATACCTTTAGGCGGTTCTAGAAATGGTAATACTAAACTATATTTTAATTTGATAATCACAATGTCGATTGCTGGCCTCTGGCATGGAGCAAGTGTAAATTTTATATTATGGGGTTTCTTAAATGGATTATTACTTTTTATTGAAAAAAAGATTAGAATATTTTTTAAGTTACATGATTATGTTAAGATTATATTGACATGCTTCATAATTTTTAATTTATGGATAGTATTTAGAATACAAAGTTTTGATGTTATGTTTCAATTTTTTCAAAATTTTTATTTTAATTTAGACACAATATTTTATTTAGAAAATATTCTTTTATTAATAATTGTAGTTTTTGCAATTTCTACTCAAAAAATTGATAATTATGAAAGTATAAATAGAATTTCAAAAAAAACAAAATTATCAATTCTTATACCTATTTCTCTGACAATACTTATTACTGGATTAGGAATAAGCACTGGAACTTCAGAAAAGTTTATCTATTTTGATTTTTAATTATATTCAATCAATATAATCCTGTAAAAAATTTGCCAATACTTGGTGTCCATAAATACTTAAATGGGCAGGATCGTGTTTCAGAAAAATACTTTCTGGTGAACTATTTTTACAAAATAATTTTTTAACATCTAAAAAAATAAAATTATATTTATTTAAGTAATTATTTATTATTTTTTCTGCCAAATCTTGTTGCTTGCAACCCAATGTGTCTACTTGTTTACTATAAGGCAGTAAGACAAATATAATCTTACCTTTATTTTCCATATTGTACTGATTTATTAAATCTAGATACTTTTCTAAAAATTTAAGATTTTTTTCATCTTTGAAAGCATTTAATGAATAATCGTAGTAACTTTGCTCTGCATTAAGTATTTTTCCTTTAATCCAAACATAAATAACAGATTTAGATCTAATTAAATCATTTAGATATTTAAAAAAATAATTTTTTTTTAATTTTTCTATAGTATTTGTTTCTCTTTCAATTTTAGTCGTATTTCCTAACTCAAGCATTGCCCTGTCTAAGTCGTCCAAAGAAATACTAATAAATACCTTTTGCAGATTATCTTTTTTGACTTTTTTACTTAAAGTTAGGTAGTTATTTTTAATATCACTTCCGATCACACCACCGTTATATATATTATTTTCTTTAAATTTTTTATTTAGTAAACCTGAAAAAGTTTTTGATTGATCAATTCCATTTCCAAAAGTAACACTTCCACCAATAAAATATATATTTTTGTGCTCATTATTTCTCTCTTCATTTCTAGATATCCTAAAGCCCTCTTCATCTGTGAATACTTTGCTACCAAAAACTTTACCTTTATTTACATTTGAATAATTAAAAACGTGATCAGATGACTCAGTGTTAATAATGCCTGGTGAAACTCCTTGTGGCACAATATTAAAAAATAATCTTAATACAATTTCGAGAGAAAAGACTAATAAAGAGATAATTATAATATTATAAAGTATAGTTTTTTTCATAGATTTTTATTAATAAATAAATTAATGATATATATAATAATTTAACTTACATGCTATCTTTTATTAAAGAATTTTATGAATTTCTCAAGGTCAGAAAAAAATACTGGCTTCTTCCAATTATTATAATTTTAGCTTTGTTTGGTGCATTAATTGTTTTAAGTCAAGGTTCAGTTGTGGCACCTTTCATATATACAATATTTTAAGTGACTTCGATTTTAGGAATATCTGCTTTTTATCATGATAGCGCTGCAGCCTTGATTATAGATGGTGAAATAGTCTCGGCAGTTCAAGAGGAAAGATTTACAAGAAAGAAACACGATCCAACCTATCCATTAAATGCAATAAATTTTGTTTTAAAAAATTCAAAAATGAAATTAAGTGATATTGATCATATAGTTTTTTTTGAAAAACCATTTTTAAAATTTGAAAGGCTTTTAGAAACTTACCTTGCAATGGCACCTAAAGGATTTAAATCTTTCAGTTTATCAATGCCCATTTGGCTAAGAGAAAAACTATTTCAAAAAAAATTCTTATTTGATAATCTGAAAAAACACGATAATAAATTTAATGATATTGAAAAAATTAAATTTTCTGAGCATCACTTTAGTCATGCAGCAAGTGCGTTTTTCCCTTCCCCATTTGAAAATTCAATAATACTCACTTTAGATGGAGTAGGTGAATGGGCAACTACTACAGTAGCAATTGGAAAAGGGAATGATCTGAAAATTTTAAAAGAAATTCATTTTCCACATTCACTTGGGTTACTCTACTCAGCTTTCACTTATTATACAGGATTCAAAGTTAACAGTGGAGAATATAAAGTTATGGGTTTAGCGCCCTACGGCAAACCTAAGTATAAAGATTTAATTATCAAAGAATTAATAGATTTAAAAAGCGATGGGAGTTTTAGATTAAATATGAAATATTTTGATTTTGCCACGGGTCTTACGATGACTAATAAAAATTTCTCTAATCTTTTTAGAAACCCTGTTAGAAACCCAAAAAAAGATAGATTGACCGAATTTCACATGGACATTGCAGCCTCTATTCAAGAAGTTACTGAAGAGATAGTATTAAAACTTACCAAATCAATTTCTGAAGAATACAAAATTAAAAATCTATGTTTAGCTGGTGGCGTAGCATTAAATTGTGTTGCTAATGGAAAAATTTTAAAAGAAAACACTTTTGATAATATTTGGGTTCAGCCTGCTGCCGGAGATGCAGGCGGGTCTCTTGGAGCAGCCTTAGCTTACTGGCATCATGAATTAAAAAAACCTAGAAAGATTTTTGAAGATAAAATGAAAGGTTCTTATTTAGGCCCAAATTTTAGTAATGATGAAATTGAAAAGACTTTAATTAAATTGAACGCAAAATATGAAAAAGTAAGTGACTCAGACTTAATCTCTAAAGTTGCATTTAATCTTAGTAAAGAAAAAATTGTTGGATGGTTTCAAGGCAAAATGGAATTTGGACCGAGAGCTCTGGGAGCAAGATCAATTTTAGCTGATCCTAGATCTGAAAAAATGCAAAAAGAATTAAATTTAAAAATTAAATTTAGAGAAAGTTTTAGACCATTCGCACCATCTGTATTAAGAGAAGAAGTTTTTAATTGGTTCGAGATGGATTGTGATAGTCCTTATATGCTTTTAGTTTCTGAGATTAAAAGATCAAAACAAATTCAAATGAATGATGATGATAAAAAACTTTTTGGTATTGATAAATTAAATGTAAAAAGATCACTAATTCCCGCTGTTACTCATGTTGATTACTCAGCACGTGTTCAGACAGTTCACAGTAACACAAATAAAAAATATTACGATTTAATCAATGAATTTAAAAATATAACCAAATGTCCGGTCTTGGTAAACACGTCTTTTAATGTTAGAGGAGAACCAATTGTTTGCTCTGTAGAAGATGCTTTTAATTGCTTCATGGGAACAAAATTAGATATTTTAGCTATTGAAAACTTCATACTTTATAAAGAAAATCAGAACCCAAATTTATTGAAAGATTACAAAGGTAAATTTGAATTAGACTAAATACCAAATGTTAAATAATCGTAAAAAAAATGTGTTTTCTCAAAATGGTGAAGATGGAGTGATACTTTTCCTTTTAAAGAAACTTAATTTACTCAAAAATGGTAAAAATCGTTGGTGTTGTGAATTTGGTGCCTGGGATGGTATCAAGGGCAGCAATACTTTTAATTTAGTGAAAAATTATCATTTTAAAGCAGTTTTTATAGAGTCAGACAAACAAAAATTTTTAGATTTATTAGTAACTCAAAAAAAATTTTCCAATATTGTTGCTATCAATAAACATGTAGATTTTAAACGCAAATCTAAAAATTCATTAGATAATATTTTAAAGAATACTAATATTAGTAAAAAATTTGAGGTGTTATCAATTGACATAGACTCTTTTGATTTGGCCGTATGGAAATCAATAAAAAAGTACCGACCAAAAATTGTTATTATTGAAATTAACAGTGGTATCGAGCCTGGGATAAAACAATTGCATTCAATAAGTAAACAAGGAAATAGTTTTACCTCTACTGTAAATTTTGCAAAGCAAATCGGATATGAATTAGTTTGTCATACTGGAAATTGTATATTTATTGAAAAAAAATATATTAATAAATTAAGTTTTAATAAAAAATATTTAGATAATCCAGAGATACTTTTTGATTATTCATGGCTTTATTATAAAGAAAATTTTATAAAAAAAAATTGCAAAAAAACTACTACCAAACTCATTTAAAAATTCTTTAAAAAAATTAAGTAATTTATTTTAAATTTAAAACTGTCGCTGGGTCTAGGCGAATATCAAACCAATTTAATCTAACATCTAAGTGTGGGCCAGTTGATCTACCAGTCGATCCCACCGTTCCGATTATATCTCCTTGCTTAACTTCTTGACCTTTCTTTACATAAATATCTTTTAAATGCATATAAAGTGTTGATACCCCATGGCCGTGATCAAAAATTAAAGTTCCACCTGTAAAATATAAATCTTGTTCAACCATAGTTGCTTTTCCATCAAGCATAGCTTTTATTTTAGTGCCCTCACTTGCAGCAAAATCAACACCGTAATGAGGCCATCTTGGTTTTCCATTTAATATTCTTTGACTTCCATAAACGCCTGTCACAATTGCTTGATCTAACGGTTTAATGAATTCTTTTGTAAAAAATGTAAGATTGCTTTCTATGGACCTGGCAGCACCTATTATCTTATTCTCTTTTTTAATTCTATCATAAACTTCTTTTGGAGGAGTAACTTTTTTTTCAGGCAACCCATCAATTTTTTGTATTTTATATTTTCTTTTATAAACTTTTTTTTCAATTGTTTCTGTTTTACCACTTTTTGAAATCTTAATTATAATATTGTTTTTTCTATCTCTACCTAAACCAAAAACAAAATATCCATCATTAGTAACTTTTATCTTTTTATCATCAATTTTTACTTTGGAACCTGGTTCTGTTTTACCTAAAATAAATGAACCTTGTTTAAATGAACCTTTGAACTCAACTGCTAGTAAGTCAGTCGAAAAAAAGGAAATGATTATTAATAATTTAATTATTTTGCTGTCCATCCACCGTCAACTAATAATGATGTTCCTGTTATCATTGAAGCAGCATCTGAAGCCATGAAAACAACTGCAGACGCAATTTCATTCATTTCTGCAAAACGGCCCAAGGCTATATTACCAAGCATGTCTTTTTTAAATTTTTTATCTTTCAAAAATTTTTTTGTCATTGGTGTTACTACAAAAGTGGGGCAAATCGTATTAACTCTGATGTTATACGGAGCCAGTTCTAAAGCCATACCTTTAGTTAATCCTTCCATACCGAATTTAGTCATGCTGTATACACTTCTTTTTGGCCCACTCACATGACCCATTTGCGAAGACATATTTACTATTGAACCACCAATTTTTTTTCTGTTTTTTGTTTGAAGCATTTTATGAGAGACTAGTTGAGCTACATTAAAAGCCGCAATTGTATTTATTTTAACAAGATGTTCCATATTTTCTGTTTTTACTTCTAGAAAATGCTCAGGAATGTTTGTCCCCGCATTATTAATTAAAATATCTATTCTACTTTGTTTATTAATTACCTCTTTTAATTCTTCATAATCAGTTACATCACATACATAAGATTCACATTTTACTTTAAATTTTTTGGCTTTTTTTGAAACAGCGTCTAAATCTTTTTCAGTTCTACTAATCAAGATTAGATTTACTCCTACTTCTGCTAAAGCTAAAGCACAAGCTCTTCCTAATCCTTTTCCTGCACCTGTAACAAGGGCAAATTTGTTTTTTAAATTGTATCTTTTTAAGTACATATTATAATAATAATTTTAGATCAGTATAAATCAAATCTACAGCTACCATTAATATAGCAATTAAACCAACCCAAGCAATCCACTTAAATTTTTTGATCCATTGAGAGATTAAATTTGCGGCTACTGCCATAAGAACTATAGATAAAATTAACCCAAATATCAGTAAATGATAATGGTGGCCTGCAGCGCCTGCTACACCTAAAACATTATCTAAACTCATAGTAAAATCAGCTAACAAAACTGTCCAAATTGCCTTCCAAATACTTGTGCTATCTATTTTAACATTTTTACTGCTAACAGAAGATTGTTTTATTACATCAATATAAAGTTTATAAACAATGTATAATAAAAGAATTCCACCTAAAAGTCTTAGACCAGTTATTTGTAACAAATAAGCAGTAAGTAAAGTAAGAATTATTCTTAATATTACGGCACCACTAATACCCCAAAATATTATTTTTTTTCGCTGCTCTTCAGGAAATTTTGAAGCAACCATTCCAATAATTATTGCATTATCTCCAGCTAGAATAAGATCAATAAAAACAATTTGCGAAAATACAATAATTTGTTCAGACATCTATTGATTCAATATCATGTCTGATGCCTTTTCAGCAATCATTATAGTTGGTGCATTTGTGTTACCTGACGTAATATTTGGCATAATAGATGCATCAATCACTCTTAAATTTTCAATATCTTTAACTTTTAATTTTTCATCGACTACCGAGTCGTCAGCTTGACCCATTTTACAAGTTCCTACTGGATGAAAAATAGTTTGTGTATGTTCACTTCCTGCTTGAACTAATTCTTCGTCATCAGTGATATGTATACCAGGTCTATATTCTTTGGGCTCGTATTTTTTAAAAGCCTCTGTTTCTAACATAATTTTTCTAACAATTTTCAAACTTTTTGCAGCAACGTTTCTATCTTCTTGAGTGGAAAGATAGTTCATCTTTATTTTGGGATTTTCTCTGCTGTCTTTACTAACAATGTTTATTTCACCCCTACTTGTAGGTCTAATGTTGGCTATTGTAGGAGTGATCCCATCAAAGTCATGCATTTTAGTTGCACCCAATATATCAGTGCTAATTGGTTGAACATGAAACTGTAAATTTGGCGTAGCTCTTGATGGGTCGCTTTTGAGGAAACCGCAAACTTGACTAGCACCCATAGTCATGGGCCCACTTTGGTTAAAAATATATTCTAATCCAATTAAAAGATTACCTAAAAAACTATTAATTTTCCCATTTAATGATTTTAAATTTTTTACTTTGTAAACTGGCCGGAACATTAAATGATCTTGTAAATTTTTTCCAACACCCTTTAATTCTTTAATTACATTTATTCCGTGACTTTGAAGTTTTTGTTTATCTCCTACACCAGAAACCTGCAAAATATGTGGTGAACCTATTGAACCAGCTGAAAGTAGTATCTCTCTATTTGCTTTAGCTGTTATTAATTTATCATTCAAATAGTAACTCACACTTACAGCTTTTTTTCCTTCAAAATTAATTTTTTGCACGTGTGAATTAACTGATATTTTAAGGTTTGATCTTTTTTTTACTGGATTAAGATAACCTTTAGCTGCACTACAACGCAATTTTAGTAACTTTTGGCGACTCGTAGTAAATTGAAAATATCCAACCCCGTAATTATTTCCTGTATTAAAATCTTTAGTTCTGGGTATACCAAATTCTTCAGCAGCATTCTGAAATTCCTCTAACATTTTTAAATTTATCTTTTTATTTGTTACAGATATCGGCCCACTATCATTATGAAATTCACTTTTTCCTAATTCATTATTTTCAGATTTTAAAAAATAAGGAAGGACATCTTCCCAGCCCCAGCCAGCATTTCCTTGTTGTCGCCAATTATCGTAGTCGTTACTTTGACCTCTTATCCATAGCAATCCATTTATAGAGGAACTTCCACCTAGCGTTTTTCCTCTAGGATAGCGAATTGACCGATTAGCCATCGTCTCATCTTTTTCAGTTGTAAAACACCAATCAACTTTAGGATTATGCATCGTTTTGTAATAACCAACTGGAATATGTATCCACGGATAAGTATCTTTTCCTCCTGCCTCGAGCAAAAGAACTTTGTTTTTATTATTCGTTGTTAACCGGTTTGCTAAAACACATCCTGCAGATCCAGCACCGATAATGATATAATCAAATGATTCCATGATAAAATATACTTATAGGTGGAAATTAGTAAATTGCCAATGTGTGAAATTCAACCCAGGGTTTTAATACTTATATTTGACTCTGAAATTTGAAAGAGGTTTAATTCCGCAATTAATAATAATCAAACGGGGGAATAATGAAAAAATTATTAACTGTTGTTTTAAGTTTGGCAGTATTTGTTGGT
>MDSZ01109568.1_pt1 | contig 12275 bp, 4 predicted proteins | sample 811201 | NCBI WGS metagenome assembly MDSZ01 (sample SAMN05326647, study PRJNA326480) | marine metagenome | isolation source: seawater | place: Indian Ocean: North | collected 2010
AATCCTGATCCAATGCGAGGAGTTATGTCTGTATCTGAGCCAGGTATAGGTACTACTACATATACAGCCGAAGGAGGTGCACAGACTCCTACAGGTTATATAGCTCCAGCAGTCCCTAAAGTTCGAGATACTACAACAGGACAATGGACAGCTCCTCAACCTCAACCTCAACCTAGAACTGGGCAACGAGATGCCCCTCCTTTAACTCCACGTCGTGATGTACCAGATCGTGATCCAACAGTAAGACAACAAAAAGCAATTTCTGAAGCTTTAGGATTGTCTCTTGAAGAAGTTCAAGCAATGCCTCTTGTTGAAGCAAAAAGACTATATGGTATACAGCAAAAAACACAAGATGCTGCTCAATGGCAGAAAGAGTATGAAATATGGAAGGCCAATCAACAAGATCCTCCAAGTGGTTTTCAACCTCCACAAATGCCGTCTTGGTGGTATGATAGTACTGATCCAAATGATCCATTTGGTAAAGATGATAATAATTTTGTACACATTTTAAATCAAATAACAGATCAGTCTCCTACTGCTACTCAAGGAATGAAAGATCAGTATGCTATATGGACTGATCCTAATCATGAATATGCTGCTTCATATGCACCTATAGTTTCTATGTACAATAGATTTAAAGCTGGTACTTTAAGTGGCCCAGAATTAAATTGGTTTACGAAAAATTTTCCAACAGATAAGATTACAAACGTACAAACACCTACTGATCCCCCACCCGGTGATGATGATGATGATGTTTGGACACCTCCTGAATTTCCGTCTTGGTGGACTAAAGATGGAACTGAAGATGATCCATTTGGAAAAAATGATAATAGCTTTATATATATATTAAATAGAGTAGCTGCTGGTATTGCTACGCCAGAACAACAAGCACAGTATAATAAATGGGCTGATCCTAATAGTGATTATGCTGCTGTATTTGGTCAACTAATAGATTTATTTAATCAATATAAAGAAGATCCTTCTCAGATTCCTGAAGCCCAACGGAAATGGTTTGAATCTAATTTTCCAACTGATCAGATTGGTGCTGATTATAGTACACCTACTCCTGAAACACCTAAAAGGTTGAAATCTTTAGCTGACGTTGCCCCCATAGGTGGGAAGTTTGGAGAGCATGTTTCTAGATTAGAACAAATGTCTACTGGACAAACTACACCTACATCTGTAATGACAGCTTCTAAACTAGGAACTGCGGCTGATACTATAACTGCTGATACAGAAAAATTAACAGGTGATTATGGAGATATAGCTTTAGATTCTACAGTAGGTTCTTATACTAAAGATATTGATAGAACTCATTATGCTAGACCTGTAGGTATGGCTAAAGGTATTTGGGGTGGAGAACAAGCAGAAGGTATAGACAAAGCTACTGTTTCAGAAACTCCTACAGTTCAAGCTGCTGATGATGTTACATCTTTAACTAGAGAAGCTTCTCCTGAAGAACTAGCGACACTTAGAGAAAGAGCGCAAGCAGTTGGAAGAGATATAACTCAAGAAGAATTTGCTAGAGCAGGACGTACTGAATATAATATTTCAGACGATGCTAAAGTACAACAAGTTGATTTTAGACAGGCTACAAGTGTTGCAGCTACTCAAGAAGATGAGATATCTACTAGAGAAGCTATAACATCTACGGCTGCTACTAGTGAGAATGCACAACAAATTGTAGATACGTTTGGTTTTGGTTCTACAAGAAAACAAATAATGGATTCTTTAAAAGCTTCTACAGCTAATGCAGCAGCATCTAGCTTGGCACAGAATTCTAATTTATCTCAACAAGCAGCTTCTACAGTTGTCAGTAATCCAGGAGCTTTAGATGTTACTGAACCTGCAATAGTAGCAGCAGTTGCAGAGCTACCTGAAGAGGCTCTTGTTTCAGGTCAAATGGACAAGCTCTTAGAAGGCTTAGAAGATAATAAAGTTCCTGCATGGGCTAAACCAGCCGTAGATGCTGTAGATGCTATAATGGTTCAAAGAGGTTTACAGTCTTCATCAGTAGGTAGAGACTCTCTGTTTAATGCAATTATTCAAAGTGCTTTTCCTATTGCACAAGCAAATGCACAAGCTCTACAAACTAGAGCTGCACAAAATTTAACTAATCAACAGCAGTCATTAATACAAGAAAACCAGATAGCTGCTGATTTCTTATCTAAAAATGCTGCATTTAAACAGCAGATGGAACTGGCTAATTTAACTAACGAACAGCAAATGAAGCTTGCTAATCTATCTGCTAGGAATCAAACAGAATCTGAAAATTTAACTGCTGAACAACAAACAGATCTAGCAAATCTTAATGCTCGTATGCAAACTAACTTATTACAAGCACAGCTTGCTGAAAAGATGGGAGTAGCTCAATTAAATGTTGATCAGCAACGAGCAGTGCAAAATGCTGGTATGGTTGCTAATCTAGACATGGCACAATTTAATGCTGATCAGCAAGTAGAGTTAGCTAATAGTAAGTTTATGCAGACTATGACGTTAACAGACTTTAATGCTGAACAACAAGCAGCTATGCAAAATGCAACAGCTTTGGCAAGTCTAGATATGGCTACAATAGATCAACGAACTAAAGTAGCAGCTCAAAATGCTCAGTCATTTTTACAGTTGGATATGGCAAATTTAAGTAATGAACAACAAGCAGCAATGTTAGAAGCTCAACAGATCCAACAACGAGTTCTTTCTAATCAATCTTTTGATAATGCTGCTCAACAGTTTAATGCTACATCTCAAAATCAATTAAATCAATTTATGAATAATATGGAAGCACAGATTAGACTGCAAAATACTGCTCAAACTAATGCAATGAGACAGTTTAATTCTAATCAAGAATTAAAAGCAGATCAAATTAATAATGCTAATTCTATACAAATGCAACAGTTTAATAATCAAATGGAATATCAGGCTGATCAATGGAATGCTGCTAATGCTCAAGCTGTGGAGCAATCTAATGTTGAATGGCGTAGAAAAGCTAATACAATTGATACAGCAGCTCAAAACCAAGCAAACCAGATTAATGTTCAAAATGCTTTTAATATGCAAAGTTCAGCTTTAGCTCAAGTATGGCAACAGTTAAGGGATGCTGCAACTCATGCTATTCAAATATCTAAAGATGACAAAGATCGTAGTGCTAGAATTGTAGAAAATGCAATGGCTAATACGGAACTAATGGACAGTCCAGCAGATGCTCATCATGCAGCTACAGCTATTATGTGGCTAATAAGGAATATTAATAAGAATGTCTTTATGGTTCCGAAGCCAGGAGGCCCGACAAATGTTGAATTATACTAGTATCATAGGAGTTAAGTAATGGGATTTTTAAGTAAGCTTGTTAAGCCTTTTAAAAAAGTATTTAAGAAAATAGGCAAAGGAATTAAAAGTGCTTTTAAAAAGTTTGGTAAATTTATGAATAAGCTTGGCCCTTTGGGTACTATAGCTATGGGCTTCTTGTTACCAGGCATAGGATTTAGTTTAGGAGGGGCGTGGTCAGGCTTGGCTGGTACATTAGCTGGTTCAAGTAATGCTTTATTATCCACTGTAGGAAACTTTATGACTAAAGCAGCTTCTATGGGTTCTGCTGTATCTGGAACAGTATCTAATATAACTGGTGCAGTAACTGATGTATTAAAAGAATCTGTAAGGGCAATTGGTAAACAAGTTGGATTAGGTAAGCTTGGCCCTGAAGGAATGAAAGCTTTTTTTAATAAATCTACTGGAGATTTTATGGGAACAGATGGTTTTCTTGATAGTGTGCAAAAAAAGTTTGGTTCAAGATTAAAAGAAGTGTCTGGTAAGTGGGGGCATTTTAGAGATCATTTAACAAAAACAAATCAAATGTATAGAGATGAATTACTTTCAGGAACTTATGAACCCTATAAAGGATACATACAACACGATAGTATGTTAAAAGGTAAAATGTCTGACAAATTACAAACAGGTATAACTAATGTTAAAGAAAATCTTTTACAAGAAAGATCTAAATTTTTAGAAGGTGTAGATTTAAAAACAGACGAAGGTAAATTTTTAAAGGAAACATTTGATGATTATGAAAGATCTATTTTCCAAAGTCCAGGGGATGAGTTTGGTAGAAATAAAACATTTTATTCTCCTGAAGATGTAATAGAAAATTGGAGTGATAATGTTCCGGGTTATGAGCAATTCAGAGAAAATCAACTTGTAGGTCAAGGCCAAGGAAGAGGGTTTAGTGAATATCTTAAAAATATGGAAACACAAAGAACTTTTAAAGGTGATGAAGCAAGCTGGTTTCAAAATGCCCAATCAAAAGTAAAAACTTTTACAGATCTAAAACCTCAAGAATGGCAAAACATGATTAAAGATATTGATGTCTCAAAAGCAAATACTACTTTTGGAAACTTTAGAGAAGGCTTTATGAGTACGTTTAAACCTGACAAGATGGGAGCAAGGCTTAGTGAAGGTGCAGTCTCTGCTGGTATAAGTACTGCTACAAATATGGCTTTGGCTGAAGATCAAACATACGAAGGGCCAGGTGTAGTTTCTAATTATATATCTACACCAATTCAAGGAGCAGCACCTACACTGGCTACAAATGTAGACAATAGTTATTTCTTAGATCCTAATTATGGTATGCAATGGCAAAGTGTAGGAAATTATACGACTCCTGGAGATGGGATATATGCAAAAACTATGCGACATCTTGTACCTCCTAGTAGTCCTTCTAACAGTATGTGGGGTTAATAATGGCTACTGAAGAAACTCTTAATGAAACATATGAAAAAGCTAGGTTTTCTTTTAATAGACCTATTCCTGGGCAATCATTAACTAATGATCCTAATAATCCTTTGCCTTTTGAAAAGGCTCCTGAATTTACAGATGTTGATGATGCTATAGAATATTTCTTTGCTACTATTGTAGACGAAGATATTCATCCTCAACTTATTTCTATATTACAACAAGGCTTTCCAATAATGGAGTTAACTGAAATATTGTTAATGAATGCATTTATGGACGGCAAAATTAATCCAGATATGTTGTTATTATTAGCAGAGCCAGTAGCCTATATGCTTATCTATATTACAGATATGGCTATGTTTGATCCTGTAATTATACGACCTTCAGAAGATGACACTTTAACAGATGAAGAAGAGTTTGGAAAGAATACTGAGTTTGATTTAGAACTTAATATGAAAAAAGCAGGTAAAGCTGAATTGGATAAAGATCCTGAAGAAGTTTTACCACCTGAAATTATTGAAAAATTTAAACAAGCCCCTAGTTTATTAGCTGCACCTCAGGAGAATAGATAATGGCATTAGGTAGTTTACTAGCATCACAAAGTCGAGCAAACCGAAGAAGAGAACGCAGAGAACGTAAAGCTGATCGTAGGGATATGCTATTAGCTTTTGGGCTACAAGCATTTGGTAAACCTGTAGCTGAAAGTATTGGAAAATTAATTAATGCTCCATACAGAGAATCTATAAATAGATTTGTTAATGATCCAGCTAATGCAACTGCTCGTGCAGGTATAACAGCTTTTTCTAATGCCGTTGCTAATTATGATGATCTAGTAAAAAGAAAAGAAAAGTCTGGATTAAGTTGGGAAGATTTTAATTATGATGAAGCTTTAAGACATACTAGAGAAAAACATTTAAAAGATACAGGACTATTAGGTCAGGAAGGTGACGCTGGTGATAAAGAATGGAATCAGTTTTTTGGAAGTTCTCCAAAGCTACAAGCTCAAGTACAAGCTATAGCAGATCGAGCTAGAAAACAGCAACTAAAATTTGAAGGATACAGGCAGAATTGGAACTTTAAAGATCTTGATAATGTTCCAGCCGAAATGCGAAAAATGTTAGAACATTATTCTCATAATCCTAGTAATATTTTAGAAGCTATGTGGAAGCCTGTAGGTAGATTCCTTACTGGTAAGAGTAAAGAAGATCAAAGAAATGAAACAATAAATTCAGCTCTTTTGCATTTTAATTTTAGGGACAAATTTAGAAATATGTTTGTTGGATTTGCTAATGGAGATGAGCAATCTACAAAAGACTTTAATACGTTAATGGCTGATTTTAAGGAAGCTAATCAAGGTATAACAGCAAGTACAGTGTATGATCAATTAGATACATTTATTGATGATCCTAAGAATAAAGATTTTAAAAATAAAATAACTTCTTATACTTCATATAATAAGGCAGCAATAGATGAAGCCATAGCTTTAAATAATTGGAAAACTAATATGGCTAATCCTAGATTTTATTCAGATCCTATACAAAATCAGTATAGAAAATCTATAATAGCTAAAGCAATAGAAATGAATGATGATGTAGATAAAGCTATAGATATAACCCCTTCTATGTATACTAAAGCACAAAGTACTAGATATGGTGTTTCTAAATTAGATGCTAATAAGCTTAAAACAATAACAGGCTACATAAAAAATAATCCAGATGCTAGAGATTATCTTTTTGCTTTACGAGATTCTGTTGCTTTAAGTATGGGAGACAAAACTTACGCAGATTATGATGTTGACGATAAAAATGAGTTAGCTGTTCAAAAGGCTATTCGTGAGGAAAGTGATAAAAGATTAGAAGAACTAATTAGAACAGCACATACTGAACACGCTGTAGAACTATCTCAATTATTAGATTCTAGTAATAAGACAGAAGTTCAAGAAATGTTTTTAGATGTGTTTGGATCTACTGACGAACAGGCTGCTGCTCAAAATGATACTCTAATTACGTTAAGAGTAATTGATATGTTTCATTCTGGTAGGTATCAAAAAGAAGCAGATTCTGTAGAGCGTGTATTAGAAGAACGGCCGTGGTACAGGTCAGATATTACAGATCAGTTTTACCCCTATAAAGGAATTTTATCAGCGAGAAATAAAGATGACTTTTTTATGAATAGGTTTCTACCAGGCCATGAAGATGCTGTTAGAATAACTCAACAACAAGCTGATACAACTACTGATCAACCTTCTGTAGATACTGATCAACCTTCTGTAGATACTGATCAACCTTCTGATACTACTACGACTGATATAGAAAAAATTAAAGCAGTAGCACAGAAAAATAATGAGCCTTATGCAAAAGTTGTAGAAATGGTTCAAAAAGTTAATCCAAATGCTATTAGAAATTCTGTTCTTACTCCAGCTATGAGTATTTTCTCAGAGAAAGGACAGACAACTACGGCTGGTAAAAGATTTAGAATTACAAATGAAGGTGATAAGTTTAATGTAACAGCCTATACTAAACTAGAAAATCCTGATCTTTTTGGAGATAGGGCAGTAACATTACTTGCTTCAGAAAAGTATATTCCTAATTTTAATGATATTCCTGAAGGGCCAATTAAAAATGATATGCGTTTAATAGCTGATGAACTGTTTAGTATTGTAGATAAATATGATAATCCTGAAACAGTATTTGGTGGGCCTAAAACATTAACAGGTCGTGGTAGACGAGCAAGTGCAGCAGAAAAATTAGAAGGCCGATATGGAGTTGTCTTAGGTGAAGATATAAATAAAGACTTAGAAAATGACAGAGTAATGGTTAGTAGAATTTTAGATGTTATAGATTTGCCAGGATTAGGAGATCTAAATGAAGTTCGTTCTTTCTTAACTCAAGTTCGTGAAGATACACTTAGTCAAAATAAAGAGACAACTGTTCCGTCTATACTAGCAAACCCTGTGGATATGGATTCAATTACTTCTTTAATTAAACTAGAAGAAGCTGTACTTACTAAAACATCTGCTGATTCTTTTTCAAAGGTAGGTGGGAAATATGTAAGAAATCCTGGAGGTAAAAATGTTCCTCTTACAGGAGGATATGGGCATTTATTAACAGCCGCAGAACGTAAACAATATCCAGAAGGAACACCAATTCCACAATGGCAAATAGATAAATGGTTTAAGGAAGATTTAAAGAAAGCCTATGATGCTGCTGTAGCACAAAACAAACAGTTGTCTAAGCCTATAGATATAGCACGTTTAACTTCTGTTAATTTTCAACTAGGCACAGGGTGGCATAAAGACCATGACGAAACTTGGAAGGCTTTGGTAGCTGGAGACTATGATCTTGCAGCAGAAGAAATTAAAGAAAGATCTAAGTGGTATACACAGACACCCTCAAGAGCTGACGCATTTATTGATGCTATTCTTTCTCTTAAACCATAAGGTTATAAATAATTTATGAGTGATAAAGACATTGATACTTTACTGGAAGAAGCAGCTAATTTAACTGATGAAGATATATTAGCCTACAGAAAACAAGCAGGTGTCATACCTGAAGAAGGTGCTAGTACATTAAGAAAAGTTAAATATGGTTGGGATCAATCTTCTTGGATACTTGGAGATGCAGCAAGACTTGCAGAATCTTATTTAACTGGCGTATCTTCTGAAGAACTTGATAAAAAAAGAAGACAAAAACTTGAAAGAGAATATCGAGATTTAACACCCGAAGATAAAAACTCTTTTGCTGCTGGTACTGGCGAATTTTTAGGAGAAACTATAGATCCTTTTTATGCTATTCCTTATTTTGGACAAGTAGGTGCTGTTGCTAAAAAGGCTCGTTTTACAGAGAAAGCATTAGGTAGTATAAAAAGTGGTACAGCAGTAGGTAGTCTTGTAGCTGCTGATACTGCTATAGATTCTATGGCAAGAGGAAAAGAAATTTCTACAACTGATATGGGAGTTGCTGCTGCTCTTGGTTTTACTGGAGGAGCTATCTTTCGACCTACAGCTAAAACTTCCAGAGCAGATACTATAGATGTTTTAGGACAACAAAAAACTCTTCCAAAAATAATAGAAGATGTAGTTACAGCAGAAGATGAGGCAGTAATTCAACAAGTATTGAAGTCTGTAGATGCTGAAGATTCTACGCTTGCACTAGCATTAAGAGATATTCCTAATGTAGGAAAACAAATATCAGAAGCTAATAAATCTAAAAAGGCTTATAAAAAAGCACGTAAAAAACTAAAGAAGAAATACAAGTATACTGATAAAAAAGATCCAGCTCTTCTTGCTAAGATACCTAAAGAATTAGTTGAAGGTAATGAAGAAGCTAATCGCTTTTTAAAAAATCTCCCCTCTTTATATCAAAAATATAGTGAAGATTTAGCTACAAGTACTTTTGGTACAATAGAAAGACTTGCTAAAGAAAATACATTTAATAGAAATATCTTTGCTAGAGCCATTACTCGTCCGTTAATAGGTGGAGTTGGAGGCTATGGTGTCGGTGCAACAATGGGTATGTTTACAGAAGACGATACTATGAGTCCTTGGGGATGGGCATTAATAGGTATGACAGGTGGTTTGTTATCTAAAAAGATTATAAAGTCTGATTTATCTTTAAATGTAAAAGAAGAAGGACTTAAAGGTATTGAAGATTTGGCTCGAAGAAGTATATGGGCACAAGCAAATATGATTTTTGCAGGGGGTAGTGCTGGAAAGTTAAATGCTTATGGTGGTGGTGTAGCCATGCTTAATAAAAGAATGTTTAAACAAATACAAGGAGGATCAGGCTCATCTTTAGAAGAAACAGTTTCTAGAGTAACTCAACAGCTAGTTAAAACTGTAGATGATAAAACAATAGAACTTGGAATAGAAGGGGCACAAGGTACACAATTACGAGAAGCAGGATGGAAGTATGCTAATGGTTTTATAGATGAAACAGAATTAGCTAAAACTTTTTCTCCAAAACAAATTTCTCAAATACAAGAATATGCTACTTTTACTAGGCAATTTGTAGACAACTATGCAGATAATCATGTACTAGCTGTTGGTATAGATTTTAGAAGAATGAAAGAATATGGTTTACCTCAAATGCATAATGCTGAAAAAATATTATCTAATAAAGACGCAGCTATTAGAGCCTATACTCAAGCATATATGAAACAAAAACCTAGTCTTTCTGAAAACGAAGCAAAAGACGCAGCTGAAGATTTTATTGAGAATGTTTTAACTACTGGTAATTTAAGCTTACGAGAAAAAAATAATTTTAATATTACAAGTTCATTTGATCCTCGTGGAGACTATGTAGATCATAAATTAAAGTTTCGTCCTTTAACAGATCACTTTGAACGCAGTAGAGAATTTGTAAGTCTTGATGCCAGAAAAGAAATACAAGATTTTTTAATTCAAGATCCTGATCAAATCCTAAAGCTCTATCTAGATAAAACAGTAGATAAGGTAGAGTTTGCCAGGCTGTTTGGTGCAAAAGGTGAAGGTATTACAAATTTAAAAAATCAAATACATAGAGAAACTAAAGAAGCTTTAAAACTAGCCACTACTGAAAAACAAAAAACAATGTTGAGGTCAAGGCATAAAAATCAAATTAAAGCTATCCATGATACCGTAGATGCTTTTTTTGGTATTTACGATGCTAGAAGCACAAACGCACAGAACCCTATGTTGAATAATATGTTTGGTATTATGACTACAATGGCTAATATAACTTATCTTCCTAAAGCTGTCGTTGCTGCAACAGGAGATTTAATACAGCCCTTTCAGAATAGTGGTGTTTTTAATAGTATAAAAGGTTTTTCTAAAGGATTAAGTAAAGAACAAGATTATTCAACAACAACTGGATTTGCTTCTAAAGATATACTAGGACAAGAATTGAGGCAGTTCATACAAACAGGCAATACTGTAGGTGCATCTGGGGGCTTAACCCAAACGGCAATTCGTAAAATAAATGAACGCTTTTTTAGAATGATTGGTCTTGCTTCTGTAACTAAACATGCTGGTAGGTTTGCGTATAATGCAGGAATTGAAGATGGTTTTACCATAGCTCAAAAGTTAGCAAAAGGTAAGCGTTCCTCTGGTTTATTAACACAAGCTAAAGCGTATGACTTAACAGATGAAGCAGTAAATACTTTAAAGAACTTTAAGTCTGTAGACGAAGCAATGGCAGATCCTTTAGGCAGAGAATTTTTAGATAGGATAGGTAATAAAGCAGCTAGCCGTGATCGTATTATTCCCGAAATAGGTAATCGTAGGTTTTTTACACAATCTAAAGATCCTATTATTAGATCTCTTGGACAATTTTTATCCTGGGCACAAGCTAAGACAACACAATTAAATGCTTTAGTAACTAGAATTGAAGATGGAGATGCTGCTTTAGCTGTTCGTATGATGGGCACATTAGTTTTGTATGATGGTGTCTTAACATTCAGAGACTTTTTAAATGATCCTACTGGAGAAAAATTAGCAGATAAAGATTGGCACTATGAAAGCTTTGGAGATAAAGCAAAATCTTTTGAACAACTTGTTGGTAGATCTGCTGTTTTTTCAGGTAACTTTGTTCCTTGGCAAGTAGATAAAGTAGCCAGAATTTTTTCAAGTGGTGCATATGGAGATCCTTTAGAGTCTATTAGTCCTACGTTTTCTTGGATTGCTTCAATGATTGAAGGAGCTGTTAATGTAAGTGGTCAATTAGCCTACGGAGATACAGAAGGGGCTGCTATGCAAACTATTGAGCGTTTACCACTAGGTAAGGAAGCTTTAGATCTTTCAGCAGGTATCGCTGGAGAACGTGTACTAAAAGATCAGCCTAATACATTTAAGAAAAAATCAACCGTAGGATTACACCCATTTGCTAAAGGTGGTAGAGTAAGTGGAGTAATTCGTAAGAAGAAATTTCCAGGTGGTACAGCCGAAGATCCTAGTATGTTTCGACCTGATGGTACTAGAAAATCTAAGCGTGGTTTCTTAGGCCCGATAATAAATATTAGAGGCGAGATAATGACTGAGTTTTCTACAGATTTAGGAGATGAAAAAGGAACTCTAATACCAGCACTCGTTCCTACACAAACTCCCGAAGCTAGAGAATACATGCGTCATATGGAAGGTGGTCGAGGATTTAATACTAAAATTCCTATGGAAAAACAAATTTTAGAAACAGCAAGGGCACATGCACGACCTAGAATTGAAGCAGGTCTTAGTCCTTTCTATCAAGATGGTGAAGAAAAAGTTAAAGTTAAAAAAGATAAAGGTGGAATTGCTTTAGTACCTAATGCACCTGCCGAACCTGATCAAAGAATAGATAAGATGACAGGCGTACCTTATGATGAACAAGCAGGTGAAGCCTATACAGATGTTGAAGATCGCCAAGGACTAATAGTAGCAGTACTTGGCAAGAAATTACAAGGACAAGCTAGTGTATAAGTATTTTACAGAAGATGAACTGAAGTGTTCGCACTGCGGTAATCTTGTTATTGATGATGAATTTATAAAGAAGATAGAAGCTCTACGAGAAGCAGTAGGGTTTCCATTCGTAGTCTCAAGT
>MDSZ01211674.1_pt1 | contig 12275 bp, 12 predicted proteins | sample 811201 | NCBI WGS metagenome assembly MDSZ01 (sample SAMN05326647, study PRJNA326480) | marine metagenome | isolation source: seawater | place: Indian Ocean: North | collected 2010
GTTGATAATCCAATTTTTATTTGTAATGAAGAGCATAGATTCTTAGTCGCTGAACAGATGAGAGAGATATCTATTACTCCTAGCTCGATTTTATTAGAACCAATATCAAAAAATACTTGCCCAGCTATAACTTTGGCGGCATTAAAAGCTTTTGATAAAAAAGAAGAATCAATTCTAATTATATTATCATCTGATCATCTAATTAGAGATAATAAGAAATTTTTAGAGGCTATTAGGCAATCTATTGAAATAGCTTCAAAGGGCAAATTAGTAACTTTTGGAGTAGTGCCTTCTGGACCTGAGACTGGTTATGGTTATATACAATCAGAAAAAAATTTATTTAGTAAAGATATAAAATGCTTCAAAATTAAAAAATTTGTTGAGAAACCAAATTTAGAACTTGCAAAAAAGTTTGTCGATGATGAAAGTTATACTTGGAATAGTGGCATGTTTGTATTTAAAACAAGTTCGCTTCTTAGGGAAATAATTAGATATGAACCAGAAATAAAAAATAATTGTGAAAAAGCTTTAAATGGAGGTTATAAAGACTTAGAGTTTCAGAGATTAGATAAAAAATATTTTAATTCTTGTAAAGAGTCTTCTTTTGATGTGTCAATAATGGAAAAAACTAATGAAGGGATAGTTATACCTTTAGATGTAAAGTGGAGTGATATAGGAAGTTGGAAGTCTCTTTGGGAAAATGAATCAAAGGATAAAGATGGAAATGTTCTTTCAGGAAAGGTTTTTACTTCAGAAGTTAAAAACTCTTATATTAAAAGTGATCAAAGGCTAATAGTTGCTAATGGTATAGAAAATCTTATTATCGTTGAAACAAATGATGCGATACTTATTTCAAGTAAAGAGGAAACTCAGAAGATAAAAAATATAGTAAAAAATCTAATGGAAATTGGTTTTTCTGAAGCTATTAAACATCGAAGAATATTCAGACCGTGGGGCAATTATATTTCTATAGCAGAAGATTCGAGATGGCAAGTTAAGAGAATAGAAGTAAAACCAGGCTCTCAATTATCATTGCAGATGCATCATCATAGAGCTGAACACTGGATTGTAGTAAAAGGGTTAGCAAAAGTTATAATTGATGAAAGAGAATTTCTACTCAAAAAAAATCAAAGCACTTTTATACCTTTAGGATCAAAACATAGATTAACCAATCCTGGTAAGTTGCCATTGGTTTTGATAGAGGTTCAAAGTGGAGATTATTTAGGTGAAGATGATATTGTAAGATTTCAAGATGACTATGGAAGAAAATAATATTAAATTATCTAAAATAAAATCCTCTAAAAATTTTCTTTGCATATCGAATTTTAATGATGATTTAGATTGGTTAAAAGAATTTGATAATCCACATATTATTTATGATAAGTGTTTTAAAGGAATAAAAAAGACAAAATATTTTCCTTACGATATCCCACCATCTAATTTATCTATTAAATACCCAGATATGAATATTAGAAAAGGTGATATAGGTGGATATAATATTAATGAATATTTAAGCTACATTATTGAGCATTACGATAATTTGCCAGATAATGTAGTTTTTATAAAAGGTAATATTTTAAATAGACATGTTTCTTTAGATTTTCTAAAAAAAGTTATAAATAATAAATATTTCACCTCAATTGAAGAATGGGAATTTGAGCAATTTAACAAAAAATTGTTTTTTAATAAAGCATTTTTTATTTCTAGTGATGGAGGATGGGAAGAATTAAATAACAACTGGTATTTGAATAAGATCAAACACCCGAATAAGTTCTTTAATAACTTTAATACTTTTATGAAGTTTATTTTTAAATCTTATATTGAGCCTAAATATATAAGATTTTGTCCTGGCGCAAACTATATAGTGCCAAAATATAGAATTCAAAAATATAATATAGTATTCTATAAAAACTTAAAATACATAATTAATTATTCTCAATTGTCTGGTGAAAGCCACATTTTAGAGAGGGCTTTATATGCCATATGGAATTCTGAATATGAGGTTTCAGAAATAATGAAAGAACCTTTTAATGAAAATACTTCCTTTCCAAAAAAAGATAATTTTATAAAATATTTTTCTAGAAAATTGTTTTCAAAAATATAAAAAGTTTTTTTAGTAATTTTTTTGTTTTTAAAATATAAAACATTCTTCTACCATGAAACCCAAATGGTAAATCTTTTATTTGTTTATAAGATAAAGGCGATTCAATTGAGAATTTTTCTGCCAAAAAAAATGGAGCCCAAATATATCCTTTTGACTCTAAAAATTTTCTATGGTAAACACTAAAGAATCCATCTTCATGATTATTAGTAAAATCTTTATTATCTTTTAAATTATATTTTGATGGTGCTTCCAATAATCTTTTACTTCGTAAAGAAAATCCACCATTTCCAACAATGTAAAAAGCATTATTTTTATCCCTTGAATATTTATGATCAGATTCCCTTGGAATAAATGGCGCTCCTATATAATCATATTTAAGGAAATTTATATCCCATTTATTCTTATTGCAAACGAATCCATCCCATTGAACAATAATTATATGAGAAGTTTTGACGTATTTATATAAATCGTAAATAACAAAATTACTATATTTCTTAATTGAAGATATAGGATCAATTTTGATTAACTTAATCATATTGCAATTATATTTACTTAAATCAATTTGCTTAGATGTAAAGAGTAAAGTTTCAGATGGATTTAAACTTTTACTTGATATTTCTAAAGCTTTAATTGTCTTTTTTATTTTTATATCACTAATAGCAATAATTGAAATTTTATTTTCTCTTCCCATAATAAATTATTTTTATTTCCTAAGAACTAATGTAAAAATTGATATGGTAAATTCCATTAGAATAAAAAATAAAAATTTACAGATTCTTTTAAGTTCTTTAAAATAAGATAATTTTTTGTTTCCTTTACTAATTATTAATAATCCGTTGTTTAATAAATATCTATTTAATCTATAATCATAGATATCTATATTGTGAATAAAAAAATAATTAAGATATATTTTCAAAATGTCTTTGAATTTTCTTCCAATATTTTCAAATACAATTATTCCAGAAGATTTTTTTATTTTTAATAATCCCTTTAGAGATTTTCTATTTTGGATTATGCTCAAATCATTAACAATAATAAAATCATATTTAATATTCATATTATTTTTTTCTAATAATATTTCTTCTTTAAAATTATCAACTCTAGGATTATCAAAAAATAATTTCCATAATTCTAAATTTAGTTTGTTTAGTTGATTTACTTCTAGAATATTTGGAGACTTATTTTTTTTATAAAGGTCGTTGCAAAAATCATTATAGAAAAGCTCAATATAAGAGTTTGGCCATAGCCGCATTATGCCAAAAGGATTATCTCTAATACAAAGTTTATTTTCCATAATTAAAGATGTTAAATTTTTTGTTTTTTTCATGATTTTTTATCCAATCTTTAGAGGGAATATTTTTGAAAGTATTTTTTTAATTAATTTCCTTAATTTACTTGGAATATAAAAAAATATTTTATTTCTTAAGACACTTTCTTTCGTAGTTAAAACATAGTAAGAGTCGTATATTTTTCTAGTATTGTTAAGAGATTTTTTTATCTCTTTTTTTGATAATATTTTTCCAAGTTGATTTTGATAAGACCAGCTTTTATAATAATTTGCTGGAGAGACCCATTTATCTTTATTGTTAGCAAATCTAGCCCAATGCGCTGGTGCGATTATATACTTAGGCTTTTCACCTAAATTTATAGGAAAATATGGAAAACTTGAGTTGGATACGATTATATATTTAGCATAAAATATCCTTGAAAAATCTTCATGTATATTACCTCTTAATATATCAATTTCAGGTAATAATTTTGAAGCATAGTTATAGTCATCAGTGACGATTGAAAAATTAAGATCTTTTTTTATTCTTTTCATATTTTTTATTGCATTAATCCAATAAGATTTTGGAAGGATTAAATCTTTGAATCTTTTATATTCGCCTCCTCTTATATTTAATAAACAGTGATTTTTAATTTTATAATAGTCACTAGATTCTTTTTTTAATTTTATAAACTCATTTATATCATAATTAAAAAAGTATTTTTCTGATTGAAATAATCCTCTTAAAAGAGTATTTGGTTTTATTTTTAGAATATTTTCATCAAAATCACTAGTAAAAGTTTTTAATTCGTTATCGTAAAATAGTTTTTCGTTAAAAATATTGTTAACATTAATTTTGTTATTAAAGCTTTTCAAATTAGTCTTAACAAAATTTTGTTCATATGATATTTCAAGAAAATTTTTCCCTTTGAATTTTTCTCGATTTATGATCTCGTATCCAAAACCTAATTTCTTAGATATGGATCTTAAGGTTATGTAGTTCCAAAGTTGATTCCCAAGTCCTTGTCCATCTAAAAATTCTGTATAAAGCATTGATTTAGTAAAATAAACTTTTTTTATTTCTTGTTCTAATAAATAAATTTACTGCATATAAAAGTCCAATAAAAGAATATACAAGATTAGTTAATGCAGCTCCTTCAATCCCCTTAAAGTAAATGAGCGGAATGCCTATAAAAATACAACTGAAAAGAACGATTAATTTTATTCTATTAACATCTTTAAAAAGATTATTTACTACTAGATATTGATTTATAAAAGTTTCATAAAGAGTGTTTATAATGAATGAAAATGATAATATCCTTAATATATTTTTTATTAAATCGGATTTTTCTTTTACAAAATAATTAATAATATATTCAATATTTAGATTTAGAATAGTAAATATAAATAAGCTTATTATCAATATTAGAATTGTGAAGATTATAAACTTTTTATTTGCAATGTCTTTATCGTTTTTATATATTTTTGACATTCGAGGGAATATTGAATTACTTAAGGGATGAATAATTTGAATACAAATATTTTTTATTCTATCTGCAATATTGTATAAACCCAAGTTTTCAAGACTTGAATAGGTTCCAATTAAGTAAGGTATACATGAATTTGAAATATTACCTATGATTGATGAATTAAAAAGTAAAAAACTTTTTTTTATCAACTTAATTGATCTTCTGAAATTTCCAATTTGTATATCTTCTTTATATCTGAATACTATTCTCATTGTACTTAAAATTCCTGTTATGAATGTGGCAAGACCAAAATATAGAAAATATAGAGATATATCATCACCTTTATTTAAAACTTTAAATACAAAAAATGTGAAAATCAATTTATTGGCTAATTGAAAAATGGCTGCTTCATAAATCTTTTCTCTTCCATCAAAATACCAATAAGATTGCAAAAAATTTCCAAAAAGAGTTAGTAGAGAATATAGATAGGCGAATTCATTTTTACTAAAAAATAAACTATAAATTATTAATATTATTGAGCTTATAACTAATAATATAAATTGAGAGGATCTTGTTGTTTTAAAAATATTTCTCCTTTTGCTTATTTGATTTTCATACATTGATATTTGTTTACAAGCATATTGAGGAAAGGACCAATCAATTATCCATATAAAATAATTAATAATAATTTGACATAGTATTATTTCTCCCCAACCACTAATACCAAAGCTATCGATTAGTTTAGGCAAAAGAATAATACTTAATAAAAAGTTTGTTGTATTTATAAGGAATAAAGAAAGAGTATTTATAGTAATTTTTTTATCTAAAGAAATCGTTTTGATAAGATTCATACTATTTTTTAATAAATTTATTATATTTCTTATACAAAGAATTCTTGTTTTTAGTTACTTTAAGAATATAATCATTTAAGTTAAATTCTTTTTTGAGAACTGATCTGCTTGAATCAAAAAATCTTATAAAAAAAGAAAAATTTTGAGGTATTATTCTTATTATTATTCTAATAATAAAAAGTGGTATGTAGATCTTCTTAATTGTATTATTTCTAATAGTTTCAATTAGAAATCTTAATTCATAAGTTGCATATTTAAAACCTATTCTATTTGAAAGATATTTAGGTCTTCTCATTGCAACTAAAGATTTATCAATGTTATAGATACCAACTCCTTTTTTTAAACACCTTAACCATAATTCATAATCTTCAAAATAAGTAATATCTCTGTAAGAACCAACATCCAAAATATCTTTTTTTCTATACATAATGCTTGGATGGTTTAATTGATTTCGCATCATAAATCCTTCTGTAATATTTTTATAGTTTTTCATCTTTTTGATATACATTTCATTATCAGAATTATTAAATTCAATAACATCACTTCCAACAATTGATATTTCTGGATTTTCTTTTAATAGATCAAATTGTATTTTTAATCTATTCTCAAGGTTAATATCATCACTATCAAACCTTGCTACAATTTTATTATTGCATTTTAGTAGTCCGTATCTTAGTGCTAAACCAAGACCTTTGTTTTGATCAATAAAATATATTTTGAAAATTTTTTCTTTTTTCATTAAATTTTTTAAAAATATCAATATTTCATCTTCAATTAACCCATCTACAATTACAATAATTTCACTTGGAATATATTCTTGAACTAATAAACTATCAATGGCTATGATAAATTCTTCGAGAATTGTGCCTTTGTATATAGAGCAAATACAACTGATTGGAAGTATTTTTTGACAAAAATTATTCATAACTTTTCAACATTAATTTTAGTCGTAATTAGTAAATTTATTTTTAAAATAAGAAAAGTATATATAGATAAAACTTTCTCATAAATATTAAAATTTAATTTATGTCTTCTACAAATAAAAATCCTTTCTTTATTTTTTAGAGTTTTTATTTCTTTTCTGATAATTCTGGTGATAGAGTTCTGATTATTTTGGGAGCTTATTAAATTATATTGTTGAGATCCTATAAATACACTTTTAGAATTAAAATATTTAAAAAGTCTTATATAAAATTCAACATCTACTAAATATTTTAGGCTTTTATCATAATTTAATTTATTTTGTTTGTAGATTAATGAAGAAGGAGGTCCTATAATATTTGTTTTTATTAAAAATTTAGGGCTATTTATAAAAAGTCTAAGTATTTTATCAAATGTAATATGTCTATTTGAAATATTAATATTGAAGTAATCAAATCTTTTAGTCTTTGATTTAGTAATAGGAAGAATTATGATATTTGGTTTTTCAAATTTAATGACTTTAAAAATATAACTCATAAAATCTTTTTCTTTATCCCAAAATTCGTCATGATGTAATAACCATAGATAATCTCCTTTAGCTATGGAAATTAACTTATTCCAATTATCTACTGCGCCTAGATTCTCAAAATTATGTTTATAAATATAGTTTTTGAAGGATTTTTTAAGGGAATCATTTCTTTTTCTTGAAATTATTTCTTTATCCGAGTCATCACTAATTATTATCTCAATTGAATCATGTAAATCTTCTTCGATGGATTCAATACAGTCTAAAATTTTATTTAGGCCAATTTTGAAATTATATGTAGGAATTAGTATTGATAATTTAATTGGTTCCATTTAATCATTTAAAAAGAAAAATATTTTCTTAAAAAATTTTTTAGGATTATTAATTATTCTTTGAGATATAAATAAAATCTGATTATAAAAATACTTAATATTGAAAAATATATTATATTGAAAATCTTTAATAATTAATTTTTCGAATTTTAATAAAATTTTAGTCATTCTTTCATCTATTATTATACTCTTATCTATATTTATAATTTTATTTTTATTTATTTTAAGTCTATAAAATATATCTTTTCCATTTTTAATATTTTCCTCTATATTATCTATAATTATTTTATGGTTAAATTCTTGATGACCCCAATTTTCAATTTTGTTAATTATAGATTTTTTATTTCCTATTGAGGTGAAGTGATAACCAGAATTAGATATTACTTTCAATCTCCCTGAATTCTTTCTAAGCCGATTAAGAGAATATTCTTTTATTATTTTATAAGGTGAAACGATTGTTCCAAACCAATTATTTTTAGCATAATTATTTAAATAATATTGAAATTCATGCTGAACAAAAACTGATAATTCTTTTATTCTATTATTTCGTTTTAAAATTTTAACTATTTCAAAGGAAGGAATTTCGTCTAAATCTGATAGAAGTATAATATCTTCGTCCTTGCAATTCTTATCAAGTGCTATATGAATACATTCCCTATGATATGAGTCGAGTATATAAGTTAAATTATTTTTGTCGTAGTAGTCATGTTTTTCTATGAAATGGGATATTTTTTTATAAATTTTAGAATTAGATTTCTCAAGAAAATCTATTAAACCATTATAAGAAGTATGAAAATCCTCAATCTTGTGATAAATAATTTTATCTAAATATTTATGGTATCTCTTGAAATTTTGTTCAAAAATATAATCTTTAGGATTACCTTTGAAACTTTGCCCTGCTTCAATAATTATGAACTTATCAACAACTGGATAAAGATACTCCAAACGAATCTCTAGTAAATCAAGCTCTTGAAAAAATAGGAAGCTATCAATTATCATTATTTTTGGGAACAGAACCTTTCATATTTAATACCAATTTAATCGTCTTTAAAAAAATTAATATGTCCAATAGAAATGATTGATTTCTTATATAAAATAATTCATAACTTAACTTTATCGCAGAATCTTTTATTGAAGCACCATAAGGATAATTAACCTGTGCCCATCCACTTAATCCAGGTTTAATTAAATTTCTTAAATCATAGTGCGGAATATTTTCTTTTAATGTAATTTCAATCTCTGGTCTTTCAGGTCTAGGGCCAATTAGGCTCATATCTCCTAAGAAAACAGATATTAATTGTGGTAGTTCATCAATTCTTGTACGCCTTAAAAAAGATCCTATTTTTGTAATTCTTTCATCATATTGAGAAGCCCATACAGGACCAGATTTTTCTGCTTTTTGCTTCATTGTTCGAAGTTTTGTTAATTTAAATTCCTTACCATTAATTCCTGTTCTTATTTGACTATAAAAAATTGGACCTCCATCTTCAAACCATATTAAGAATGAGCAAACTATTAATAATGGAAAAGAAAATATAATTATAAATATACTTATAGATATATCACCGAATCTTTTTAATCTCCACTGGAAATTATCCGAGTCAAAAATCCAATCATTTTTATTATAGATTTCGCTTGTTAAATAATTACTAGGAATTCTGTTAAGGTACTTTTCGCACCATATAAAAGGGCTAAATGTTTCTATTTCTAATTTAGGAAAGATTTTGTTAATCTCTTTATATTTTAAATCTTGATTTAAAATAATTACCGAAATCTTAGTAAATTTATTTGAAATATTTTGAAGGGATTTAATAATTCTAATATTTTTTTGAATTGGGTATTCTCTTGTTAGATTTTTAAAATAATTTATTTCATCATCACTTCCAGAAAGGTAAATAATTTGTTTTTTATTAATCAATTTGTATATATATAGTTTTAAAAATTGAAGTAAAAAACTTATAAATCCTAATATAAAAATTTTGTCTCTAGTGAAAACTGGGAAACTTGGAAAAAAAATAACTACTACTTTATCAAGTAAGTATACAAAAATTAATGCAAATAAATTACTTTTAATTAAATTAAAAACCTTTTTTATTAGATAAGGCTCATTTTTAAAATAACTATATTTTCCAATGACATAACTACTTAAACACCAAAACAGAGCAAGAAGAAAAGTAATTAAGAATAATTCATTATTATATTGTTGATTTATGTTATCTGTTTTAATAAAAATAAAAAGAACAAAATCAAAAAGAAAAAATAAAAATAAATTCTTTCTACTTTGCATCCAAATTGGTATTTCTAATCCAAAATAATCTTTTATATAATTCATATATTTGAAATTGAATTTATATTTTAATAATTGATGAATTATTAAAAAATTTTAAAAGCTGATTTCTCAAATGATAATTTTTAAAGTCAATAATTTTATTTGTTTTGTAAGTAACAAGACCAAAATATTCATTTCTTATAGTTTTAGAGGGATTTGTAATGGCAGTAATTGGTTTAATTTCACTATCTTTAATTATTAATAAAGTCTTTAAAAGTATTTTTCTCACAAATTCAAATTCATAAAATCTAGATTCATTATCAAAATAAAAATGTTTAATTTTACGAAAAATTTTTTTTATTATAATTATCTTCCAAATTGCATTTGGTAGATATTGTATCTTTATTTGTAATGAGATTTGATCAAATATAAATTTGATTTCATCTACATGATTATTTTTTATCATTAGAAAACTTCCCTATTTTTTATAAAAGATTCCAATAATAATCCATTCATATCCTTGGAAGATATACTCGGTTTACCTAAATTATTATCAAATCTTGGCCATTCAATAGAAATTGTTGGATCATTCCATAAAATAGTTCTTTCAAGATCTTTTTCCCAAAAATTAGTGACTTTATATTCAACTATTGCCTCTTTACTCAAAGTAAGGAATCCGTGAGCAAATCCACTAGGTATCCAGATTTGATTTTTATCTTGGCAATTTAATATCAAACTTGTCCATGATTTAAAAGTATTTGAGTTTTCTCTTAAGTCAACTATTACATCAAATACGCTCCCTTTTGTTACTCTAACAAGTTTCCCTTGGGCCATTGGATTTAATTGATAATGAAGCCCTCTAAGAGTTCCTTTTTCTGAGAAGGATTGATTGTCTTGTACAAAAGATGTGTCAGAATTTATGGCTTTGTTAAAATCTTTTGAATTCCATGTCTCATAAAAATAACCTCTATCATCATAAAAAATTTTGGGCTTTATTTCTAAAGGTCCATTAATTATTTGATTTTCTTGATTCCTTAATTTATTTATTTCCATGATTAGGCTTTAATTGATTCTGGATTTTTAGGTTGATTTAAAATACCTTTTAATCCTGCTAGTAAAATCCAAAAGATTATGCTTATTCTTGCATCAAAATATACTATATCAAAAGAATGAAGTATCAAAAATACTATTATTGATGTCCACCATGCTCTTTCGTAATAATTTTTTGAATTATGGATATATTTAAAAGTTTTAAAAATAAGAATTCCTATAAATATGAAAACTAAAAATGAAGTAATTAAACCATAACTTATTGATAACTCTAAAAATAAATTATGCGGATGACCCTTCCACTCTCCGTATTGATTAAAATAAAGAATTGGGAACCAACCGGCTCCCCATCCAAAAAATGGTTTATTTAGAATTAAATTTACAGCTTTTGTAAAAATTACCAATCTTGGGATGTTCTCATAAGTTAATGATAAGTCATTAAAATTTGAGAGGATATTGTTAGGAATTAAAATACAAAAAATGTTTTTAATACTGTCAGGAGCTATTGATAGGGAGCATATAGTTATAGAGGTAAATATAATAATCACAAGAGGTAGAAACCAAATTATTACACCTTTACCAAATATGAGAGGAATTGATGCCAAAACACCTAAAAATGCCCCTCTTGAGTTAATTAAGCTAATTGTAAAAATAAATAAAACAGATAAAGCAAAAACAACTGAAAATTTAAATTTATTCCCTTCTTTCCTTTTCTGAGATAAGTAAGATATTAAAAAAGGCCAAGTCATTGCCAACCAAGCACCAGTGTAGTTAGGATTATTAAATAATCCTGTAACAGGTGTATTCAAACCTGTTCTGGATCTTTGATACCAAATTATAAACCCATTAAATAATTCATAAGGTCCATACCACTCAAGGAAATATTGTGAGAAACAACTAAATAATACTGGGACTGTGCCAAGAATAAGGGTCTTTGCTAATAAAGATCTTTGAGTAGGGCTTTGGACATATGATTGAGCTCCAAAATAAATAAAAAAGTGCGGTATCCAATTCCCTAAACCAGCCCAATTTAAAGAAGAGTCCCAATTTGTAATTTCGTTTGTGCCTAAAAAAGAAGTAAATATACTTTTTGAAATCATTATTAAACCTGCAATTATTAACAAATAATTTAACTTGTCTTTTTTGAGATTCTTATAATTTTTTTTTAATCCGGAAAAAATTGGGTATAAAAGTATCAAACATGCTAATGAAGGAGCGGAAACAAGAAAAAAAATTCCTATAAGAAATAATTTAAAAGTTAATTCTTTTTTCTCAAAACTAATTAAATTTAGAAATTTTTTCATTAAACATATGATTACAAAATTTTTAATTGAAAAAATGAATTATTTACAATTAATTCTCTATATTTATTTTTTGCTCGCCTCATTATAAATACCTCCTTTAAAGAGCGCTTCCTGCAGGATTCGAACCTGCGGCCCACTGCTTAGAAGGCAGTTGCTCTATCCAGCTGAGCTAAGGAAGCTGA
>MDSZ01044516.1_pt1 | contig 12273 bp, 11 predicted proteins | sample 811201 | NCBI WGS metagenome assembly MDSZ01 (sample SAMN05326647, study PRJNA326480) | marine metagenome | isolation source: seawater | place: Indian Ocean: North | collected 2010
ACTTAGCATCATTAAGTGCTTTTGCCATGCATATGGCAGAAAACCCTCTTGCAGTTCCTGTTTCTAATATATTTACAGATTTAATTTTGTCTTTTTTTTTATCAATATATTTTCTAAGGGTAGAATATAATACTCTACCATGAGCATAATTTAATTTTGATTTTTTAACAACAATCTGTGTTTTTAGAGCCAAGGAATTAAGCCAATCTCTTTCAATTTGATATCCACTTATTTCAAGGGCATTTACTTCATCAATTGAATAGGTATTTTTTTCTGCTATTTTCGCTAAGTTTTGGTAAGTTTCAACATTTGAAATTGGATTATCTATTAATGGATTGTGATTGTAGCTTAAGTGAGCCATTTTACTCACAAAAGGTAACAGTAACTGAAAAAACTTAGTAATTAATTTTTTTATTATCATCATAATATTTTTTTTATAGCTTTTAGCATTTTACATAATTGTTTAAAATTTAAAAATTTAATTCTGATTAAAAATTATTTTTTTAAGAATTAAGAACTTGATCAAACGTGTAATAAAGTAAATAGTGATGTTTTGAGAAAAAAGTAGTAAGATTTAATTTTTAAAAAAATTAGATTTTTGTTTGAAAAAAATTAGTTACAAGAAAAACTTATTAGAAAATATTTTTAATGATTGAAAAAATCATAAATTTTATCCAAGATACTTATGAAACTAAAGATTTTATTTCCTTACACGAACCTCAATTTTTGGGTAATGAAAAAAAGTATTTAATTGAATGTGTCAACTCATCATTTGTTTCTACAGCAGGTAATTTTGTAAATAAAGTTGAGAGTAAGCTTGCAAAGTATACTGGAGCAAAATATGCAATTGCAACAAGCAGTGGAACGTCTGCTCTGCATATATCTTTAATTTTAGCTAAAGTTGACAAAGACTCTGAAGTAATAACTCAACCATTAACCTTTGTCGCAACTTGTAATGCAATTTCTTATTGCAACGCTAAACCAATTTTTATTGATGTTGATAAAGAAACAATGGGTTTATCCCCATATGAGTTAAAATCCTTTTTGGAGAGCAATACAACTATAAAAGACAAAAAATGTATAAATAATAAAACAGGAAAAGTAATAAAAGCATGCATACCAATGCATTCTTATGGTCATCCATGTAAAATAGATGAAATAAAAAAAGTTTGTGACAAGTTTCATATTTTTTTAATTGAGGACTCAGCAGAAAGTTTGGGTAGTTTGTATAAAAATAAACACACAGGAACTTTTGCACAATTGGGAGTATTTAGCTTTAATGGGAATAAAATAATTACATCTGGTGGTGGAGGCTGCATAATCACAAACAATAAAGCGCTTGCAAAAAAAGCAAAGCATTTAACTACTACTGCTAAAATTAATCACAAATGGGATTTCAATCATGATATGATTGGTTATAATTACCGTATGCCAAATATAAATGCTGCTTTATTATTAGCTCAATTAGAACAATTAAAAAGTTTTATTGATAAAAAAAGAAAATTAGCACATGGTTATAAATTATTTTTTAAAGACTTAGATTGTTCTTTTTTTGAAGAGCCAAAATATTGTAGGTCAAATTATTGGTTAAATTCAATTATTCTAGAGAATAAAAAACAAAAAAATCGTTTTTTAAAGTTAACTAATTCTAAAGGTATAATGACCCGACCCATTTGGAAATTAATGAACAAGTTGCCAATGTTTGAAAATGCACAAAGTTGTAGTTTGACAAACTCTGAGTGGCTATATGATAGACTTATTAATTTACCAAGTAGTGTTAAAAATGGATAAGATTATTTTAATTGGTGGTGGTGGCCATTGTAAATCAGTAATCGATGTTATAGAGCAAGAAGATAAATTCCAAATAGCTGGCATAGTTGATAAAAATGCTACGTTAGGTTCTAAAGTTCTAAGTTATAAAGTAATTGGAAATGATTTTGATTTAGATAACTTAGCTAAAAAATATAAGTATGCTTTAATTACAGTTGGTCAAATTGAAAATGCATCATTAAGAATTAAACTTTTTGATTTAGCTAGGAAAGCAGGATTTTTCCTTCCTTTCATAGTTTCTCCAAAAGCATATGTTTCAAAATATTCAAAAATAAGCGATGGTACTATTATCATGCATAACGCAATAGTTAATGTGAATGCATTTATTGGAGAAAACTGTATTATTAATTCAAGTGCATTAATTGAACACGATTGTTACATTTCTAGTCACTGCCACATATCTACAAACGCAATTATTAATGGCGCAGTCAAAGTGGGATCAAAATGTTTCATCGGCAGCAATGTAACAACAAAAGAAAAAACAGTTATTAAGGAAAATAGTTTTATTAAAGCTGGTAGCTTAGTAAAATGAGTGTATTTATAATAGCAGAAGCTGGTGTAAACCATAATGGCTCTATTAATTTAGCAAAAAAAATGATTGATATTGCATCTTATGCTGGAGCGGATGCAATTAAATTTCAAACTTTTAAAACAATCAATATTGCTACTAAAAATTTAGATAAAGCAGATTATCAAAAAAATAAAAATAATAAAAATGAGAATCAATTTGATATGTTGAAAAAACTTGAATTGAGTAAAGAGGATCACAATAAACTAATTAAGTATTGTAAATTGAAAAAAATTAAATTTTTATCTTCACCATTTGATATTGAGAGTCTAGATCTTCTTAAAGATTTAGGACTGGAGATTTTTAAAGTGCCTAGTGGAGAAATTACTAATTTACCTTTTCTTAAACATTTGGGAAATTTAAATAAAAAAATAATTCTTTCAACAGGTATGTCCTATATGAATGAAGTTAAAACTGCATTTAAAACTTTAATTCAATCAGGAACTTTGAAAAAAAATATCACAATATTACATTCTAATACTCAATACCCAACACCTATGAAGGATGTGAATTTGAATGCAATGGTTAGAATAGGCGAAGAGCTTGGAGTTAAATATGGATATAGCGATCATACTTTAGGAATAGAGGTTGATGTTGCTGCAGTTGCAATGGGCGCAAGTTGTGTAGAAAAACACTTCACATTAGACAAAAACATGGAGGGACCAGATCATAAAGCAAGTCTTGAACCAATAGAGCTTGAGAAGATGATAAAATCTATAAGAAATGTAGAAATGGCATTAGGCAGCAAAATCAAACAACCTACAAAAGGTGAATTGTCAAATATAAAAAAAGTTAGAAAATCAATAGTTGCAAAAACTTTAATAAAGAAAGGTGATATTTTTAGCGAAAAAAATCTTGCAATTAAAAGACCAGGAAATGGTACCAGCCCAGTTAAATGGGAAGAGTTGATAGGAAAAAAAGCTAGAAAAAATTACAAGCAAGACGATTTAATATGATGAGAAAAAAAAAGATTTGTATCATAACAGGTTCACGTGCGGAATATGGTCTTCTTTATTGGCTAATTAAAGGACTTAAGAATGATGACGAATTTAATGTTAAACTAATTGCAACAGGTATGCATTTGAAAAAAGAATTTGGTTTAACTTATAAAGAAATAGAAAGAGATTTTACCCTATATAAAAAAATAGATATACTTTTAAACAATGATACTAGCATTGGGATTCTAAAATCAATGAGTATAGCCCAGTTATCTTTTGCAAGAACGTTTGATAAAATAAAACCTAATTTAGTTATTCTTCTAGGAGATAGATTTGAAATTTTCAGTGTTGCTAGCGCGGCTATGATATCCAAATTACCAATAGTTCATATACATGGCGGAGAATTAACTGTGGGGTCTTGGGATGATAATATTCGTCATAGTATTACAAAGATGTCTCATTTACATTTTACTGCATCTGAAGAATATAGAAAAAGAGTTATACAGTTAGGTGAGCATCCTAGCCAAGTTTTCAATGTCGGTGCTTTGGGAATCGAAAGTGTTAAAAGACTAAAATTACTGAATAAAAAAAAAATTGAAAAATCAATTGGATTTAGATTTTTCAAAAAAAATATATTAGTAACATTTCATCCTTGCACTAACGAAAAAAATACAACCGCAAAACAGTTCAAAGAATTACTTTCTGTTTTAGATGATCTAAAAGAGACAAAGATTATTTTTACTAAATCTAATGCTGATACAGATGGTAGAATTATTAATAAATTGATAGATAGGTATGTAAAAAAAAATAATAAAAAAACAATTGCATTTATTTCTTTGGGTCAATTAAAATATCTAAGCATTATGAAATATGTTGACGCTGTAGTTGGAAACAGTTCTAGCGGATTAATTGAAGCCCCAAGTTTTAAAATAGGAACAATTAACATAGGTGATAGACAAAAAGGAAGAATTAAAGCAAAGAGTATAATTGAATGTCCTCCAGAAAAAGAAAAAATTAAAAATTCATTTAAATTATTATATTCTAAAAAATTTCAATTAAGTCTTAAAAAATTAAAAAATCCTTATGATAATGGATTACCAAGTAGAAAAATTATTAAAATTTTAAAAAACATAGAATTCGATAATATATTGAAAAAAGTTTTTTATGATATAAATCTAAAATAGATATATGTTATGAATTCTTCAAAAACTAAAGAAAGCAAAAACATATTACCCTTTCAATATGTAAAAATTATTGCTGTTGAATAACACTGAATGAATAAAGTTGACAAAATAAAAATTACTAAACAAGCTACAATAAAAGATGCTTTAAAAGCAATTTCTGATGGTGATCTAAAGATTGCAATTGTAATTGATAAAAAAGGAAAATTATTAAGTACTTTGACTGATGGAGATATTAGAAGAGGATTACTAAAAGGACTAAATATAGAAAGTAAAATAAATTCAATAAGTTTAAGAAAACCAATAGTCGCTAAGAAAAATTACTCAAGGGAAAAATTACTAAAAATTGCACTCTCTAATAAAATTTATCAGATACCTGTGGTAGATGAAAATAGAAGACCTATTGGAATACATATTCTTGAAGAGTTAATTGAATCAAAAATCAAATCAAATAAAGTAATAATAATGGCTGGTGGCAAAGGATCACGCTTAAGACCACTTACAAAAAACATTCCTAAGCCAATGTTGAAAGTAGGGCAAAAACCAATACTACAGATTATAATAGAACAATTTAAAGATTATGGTTTTAAAAATTTTATTTTGTGCGTCAATTACAAATCAAAAATAATTAAAAACCATTTTAGTGATGGAAGTAAATATGGTGTTAATATTGAATATATTAACGAGAAAAAAAGAATGGGAACTGCTGGTAGCCTAAGCATGTTTAAAAAAAAACCTAAAGAACCATTTTTTGTTATAAATGGCGATTTATTAACAAATCTTGATTTTAGTAAAATCTTAGATTTTCACTATGAACAAAAATCTCAGGCAACAATGTGCACAAAAGAATTTAATATCAAATCTCCATATGGAGAGGTAAAGTTATCTGAAGAGAACATAGTAACTCTTGAGGAAAAACCAATACATAAAATTTATGTTAATGCTGGCGTTTACATTTTAGATCCAAAATGTTTAGAATTAGTTCCCAAAAAATACTACGATATGCCATCACTTTTCAAAAAAATTATAAAAAATAATAAAAGAACTATTTCGTTTCCACTTGGAGAATATTGGTTAGATATTGGAAGAACTGATGATTATAAGAAAGCCAAGCTTGAGTATTATTCTATCTTTAAAAAATAAAAATATTAATAAATTTATCAACTTGATTAAATTGTGCTTTATTGAGATCAATAAATAGGTAATTTTATGATACAAGATGTTTATATTCTATTTTTATTATAAAAAATGAAGAACAAAATTTCACTATCTAGAAAAAATATTACAATTAATAAAAGACTAGTATTAGTTGATGGATTTTCAGGGAGTGGTAAATCTCTAATTTGTTCAATCATAAGCCACCTTAAAAATGCAGAGCAGTGGCAAATGGATTTTAAATATGAGAATCTTGCAATATTAAATTATTTTCATAAATTTTCTTTGAAATCCGCAAAAGCATTATGTGAGACAGGTGCAGATGAAAATCTGTATAATTTATTCATTGGTAGAAATGTAAATTTTAGAAATACAGATGCCTCATCTCCATTAAATAATGGAATGAGAGCTAAATATTTAAATAGGTTAAAGGATAAAGATAAGAAATTTGCTATTAAAAAAATTATTAAAGCAAATCCTATCTTGATATTACATATTCATTATATTTTTGGGTATTCTAAGTTTTTGATGGATGTTTTTAGCGATAGTTTAAAGATATATATTCTTGTTTTAAGGGACCCATTTCATTTAATTGAACATTGGTATAGAGAATATACTTCGTCACTACCAGGAAAGAAATACCCGGATTTTTGTCCGTATATTGAGATTAAAAATAAATTAGTACCATGGTATACGAAAGATTATGTAAATCAGTATCTAAAAGCTAATAGTTTTGAAAAATCAATTTTAACAATATTTGAACTTCAAAAAAGAATTATCCAAATGTTTGATAAATTAAGTTATTCAGAAAAAAAAAAGATGCAGATAATTTTCTTTGATGAATTTTTAAATTCACCCGATAAAGAAATAAATTCAATATGTAAAAGTTTAGAATGCAATAAAAGTAAAAAATTTAATAATACTTTAAAAAAAATATTATCACTCAGTAAAAAAAATAAAAATAATTTTAGATCAATTAATTATGAAAAATTTAAAAAGAAATATTCAAAAAAAATTTCTCCAAAATATAAAAAAATGATAATTGATTTAAATAAATCATATAATGAGTTTAATTTTAGAGTTAAAAAAATTAAGATGATATGATTTATTATTTTTTTGCATCAGCTCCACTGCATTTAATAAATATATCTGAATTTATAAATCAAAATAATATAAGAAATTATAAAATATTTATAAATACCACAAAAAATAAAAGAGTTGACTCTCAGTTATTAAATACAATTAAATTTTTAAAATTAAAAAATATAAACAAATTAAAATGGAGCAGTTTTAAATTAAAAAAAATTTTTCAATATCAAAACTTTATTCATAAAATAAAAACAAATTTGACTAGTGATAAGATTATATTTGTAATGAACGATTTTCGAAATTTTTTTTTTCACTTAATCAGAATTAATTTTAGTAAATCAAAATTTATATTAATTGATGATGGAATCATCACTTTTGATATTTTTAAAAAATATATATCAAGAAATATTTATTTTCCAATTGATCAATACAATAGAACAGCAATAAATCTTTTGAAAATTATTTTACCTAGTATTTATAAAATTTTAATTAATTCTGAGATTAAAATTTATTCTATCATTGGGAATTATATAGACGATAAAAAAGTAATTAAAAACAATTTATTATTTATTAAAAAATTCTTTAATAAGAAATTATATAAAAAAGATAAATCCATAGTTTTTTTTTTAGGAACAAAATTATCTGAAAGAGGAGCTTTGTCTCTAGATGAAGAATTAGAATTATTAAATTATATCAAATCTTATTGGAAAAAGAGAGGTAAAAAATTAATTTACATTTCAAAACGATCATCATCAAAAAAAAAATTACTTTTAATAAAGAATAAATTATTAATTAATTTTATAGACTTCAATCTACCTATAGAAATTTCATTGGGAGTTGAATTTAAAAAAATTCCATATGCAATTTGTAGTCTTGGATCAACAGCAGACCTCACTTTAAAAAAGATATACAATATAAAAACTTTTATTTTTAATCCTCAAAAGTATGAAAAAAAAATTCATTTAAATAATTTTAATAATTATTTTTTTGAACTTTATTCAGAAGTAATAAATTTTTAAAGGGAGTAAATTAAAAGAATAATTTTATTTGTAAATTATAAATATGAAAAAGTATTTATTAAGTATTTGTATTCCTACCTTCAATCGAAAAAATAGTCTTAAAGCAATGCTGGATTCTATAAATCCAAATCCCAAGGTTGAAGTAGTAATTTGTGACGATGGATCAAATGACAATACAAGTGAACTAATATCCTTATATAAAAATAGGTTAAATATTAAATATATTTACCAAAAAAATTCTGGGGTTTCTTCTGCAATTTCAAACGCATATAATAGTGCAACGGGTGAGTATGTAATAAAAATGGATTCAGATGATCTTTTTACTAAAGATGGTTTAGAGTTTATTTTAAATAAAATTAATAAAAACTTTGAAAAAGAAGCGTTCTTATTTGGAGTTTATGCTATAAAAAATAAAATTCACTCAAAAAATATACCTCCTGATGCAGAAATAAATTTTATTTCTGTTCGCGCAGATTTTAAAGTAAAGGGTGATTTAAAAGAGGTTGTTAAAAAAGAAATAGTCTTAAAGTATATGTATAGGGTTCCAGTAAAAGTCAAACGTATACCACCAGGCTTGTTATGGTATAGGATTGCTGAAAATTTTGGTTGTTTGAGTTTTAGCAAAGTAGTTGCGATTAAAAATTATTCAGAGAGTGGAATTACATCCAATATGTATAATCTTAAAATATCTTATCCAGAGTCAATGGTTGAATTATATGAATTGCTCTCAAAAAGCGAAGTTTATAAATCTATTTTGTTTCGATGGAGATCTCGTTTACTTTGGTCTCGTTATAGTTTTCACAATAATTCAATGAAATTTCAAAAATGGTGGCATTGGTTTATATTTATTCCAGGATGGTTAATTTACTGCGTAGATAATTTAATACTTTTAATGAAAAGATTTACTAAATAAATTAATATTAAGTCTAAAAAAAACTTCAAATATAGTTCAAACTTGAAAATTTTACATATTATAACCAGTTTAGGAGACGGAGGTGCGGAAAATACACTTTATAAAATTTGCAAGTATGACGTTAAAAATCAACATATTGTAATATCCCTTAAAAAACCAAAAAAATATTCAAAAAAATTAAGAGAAATAAATATTAAAATTTATCACTTAAATATTAATTATTTTTCATTTTTCTCATTTTTAAGACTTATTTATCTAATTCGATTGAATAAACCGAATATAATACAAACATGGTTAATCCATGGTGATTTGTTAGGTGGAGTAGCTGCAAAATTATCTGGTTTTAAGAATATAATCTGGAATGTTCGTTATTCAAATTTAGAAATAAAAAAAGAAAATTTTATTAACATAGTGTTACTGAAAATATTAGCATATTTATCATTCTTTGTACCAAAAAAAATAATTGTAGTTTCTAAAAGTGCAAAAATAAATTGTAAAAAATTTGGATATAATGAAAAAAAGATTATTTTAATTAATAACGGTTATGACCTTTCAATTTATAAGTCTAGTAGAAAAGATAAACTTGTCATAAGAAGGAAACTTAAAATAAAAAAATCTACCCCAATAATTGGAAATGTAGCAAGATTTGTTCCAATGAAGGATCATATGAATTTAATTTCATCGCTATCAATTCTTAAGCAAAAGGATATTAATTTTTTTTGTTTATTAGCTGGTTCCAATGTAGATAAAAACAATTCAAAATTAATTTACCATATAAATAAATTAAAATTATCAAATCAAATTAAATTACTGGGAATACAAAAAAATATATCAAAAATTATGAATAGTTTTGATATTTATGTACAGAGTAGTTGCTATGGTGAAGGATTTCCAAATGTTGTAGCTGAGGCTATGGCTCATGAAATACCTTGCATTGTAACAAATGTTGGAGATGCAAAATATATTGTTGGTCAGACAGGATGGTGCGTTCCACCAAAAAACTCTTTAAAATTAGCCTTAGCTATCAAAAATGCTCTTTTCAAAATTCATTCAAAAGAATGGAAAAATATTTGCAAACAGTCGAGAATAAGAGTTAAAAAAAATTTTAATATTAAAAATATGATATTATCTTATTCAAAATTATGGTTAAATGTTTATACTCAAAGTAAAAATTAAAATCATATATTTTTTACTTTAAATATGAAAATTAAAAACAAAATTAATGCTAAAGAACTAATTAGAGATTCATTTAACAAACATATAAATGTTATAAAAGATACACTAGTTGATATTGAGCTAAATTTAAATAAGGCATCTAAATTAATTTCTAAAACATTAAATTTTGGAGGTACAATATTTTGGTGTGGAAATGGTGGTAGTGCAGCTGATAGCCAGCACATTGCAGCCGAATTTGTTGGTAGATTCAAAAATGATCGAAAACCATTAAAATCAATTGCATTAACAACTGATACTTCGGTCATAACTTGCATTTCTAATGATTATAGCTATGAAAAAATATTTTCAAGACAATTGGAAGCACTTGGTGGTAGAGGAGATGTATTGGTAGTAATTTCTACATCTGGACAAAGTGAGAATATTAAACAAGTATTAATTCAAGCAAAAAAAATGGGTATTAAATCTATAGGTTTACTTGGTAAGAGAGGTGGTAAATGTAAGAGATATGTTGATATTCCTTTGATTGTACCATCTCAATCAACTGCTCGTATTCAAGAATCTCACATCTTAATTGAACATTTAATATGTGAATTAGTTGAATTGAAATTGGGATTTAAATAGTTATCAGTTATGATAAAGAATATTATTAATTTGGTAACAAAATTATTTTGAATTAACAATAAGAAATGTTTGAATGTCATTATTTTATTGAATAAAAGTAATCTTATATTTATTAAATCAAAAAAAATTATTTTACATGGGAGAATTTATTAAACCGATATTTATAACTGCTGAGATAGGTATTAACCATAATGGTGATATGTCAATTTGTAAAAAATTAATTGATATTGCTGCAGATTCGGGATGCGATGCGGTAAAATTCCAAAAAAGGGATATTGATCAAGTTTACACAAAAGAATTTCTATCTTCCCACAGAGAAAGTCCTTGGGGAAAAACTCAAAGGGATCAAAAAGAAGGCTTGGAGTTTGGTCTTAATGATTACAAACAAATAGATGAATATTGCAAAATAAAAAATATTAAGTGGTATGCCTCGGCATGGGATTTAAATAGTCAAGATTTTTTAAGACAATTTAATTGTGATTATAATAAAGTAGCGTCGGCAATGCTTGTTTATGAAGATTTATTAATTAAAATTGCCGAAGAAAAAAAGCATACATTTATTTCTACTGGTATGTCTGGGTATGCTGATATTCAAAAAGCTGTAGATATATTTAATTCTATGAGTTGTCCTTTTGAATTAATGCATACAGTATCTACTTATCCAATGAATGATGAAGATGCAAATCTTAAAGTTATTAATACTCTAAGAGAAAAATTTAAATGTGATGTAGGTTATAGTGGTCATGAAGTTGGATTAGCTATTTCATACGCGGCATCTACATTAGGAATAACATCTTTAGAGAGACACATAACTTTAAGTAGAGCTATGTATGGGTCTGATCAAGCAGCATCACTTGAACCAGCAGGTCTCAAACAATTAGTTGGTGGGGTACGAAAAATTCAAAAAGCTTTAGGTGATGGAGAAAAAACAATTATTGAAGCTGAGAAACCTATTGCCAAAAAGTTACGTGAACATCTTGTATAAAAATTTATAATTGTTGGGATTATATTTCAACTAACTTAAATGATTTAATTAGTTCTTTAGTATGTTTAAAGATTTAGGGATAATGCAGGGAAGATTGCTTCCTAAATACAAAAATAAATATCAAGCTCATCCTGTTGGGTATTGGGAAAATGAATTTCCAATTGCATCAAAATTAAATTTAAATTTAATTGAATTTATTTTTGACCATTATAAATCAGACTTAAATCCTTTATTAAATAAGGAAGGATTAAAAAAAATTCAGGAAGTAGAAAATTTAAATAATATAAAAGTTAAATCTATTTGTGCTGATTATTTTATGGAAGCACCAATTCATAGTAATAATAAATATATTGTTGATAAAAGTTTAAAAATTCTTGATAAACTGATCAATTATGCATCAAAAATTAAAATTAAAAATATAGTAATTCCATGTGTAGATCATTCTAGTCTAAGAAACGAGAATGACATAAAAAATTTTGTCAACAATATTAAGTTATTAATCGGTGAAGCTGAAAAAAAAGATATAAATATCTGCTTAGAGACAGATTTAGCACCTAAAAAATTTGCAAAACTTTTAGAGGATATTGGATCAAATAGTATTAAAGTGAATTATGACACAGGAAATAGTGCTGCATTAGGTTATGATCCAGTAGAAGAGTTTAATGCTTATGGAGAAAAGATTACGGATTTACATATAAAAGATAGATTATATGGTGGAAGGTCAGTTCCCTTGGGTACTGGAGATGTAAATTTTTCAAAAATTTTTGAATTTTTATTTAAAAATAATTACAAAGGAAT
>MDSZ01252732.1_pt1 | contig 12271 bp, 12 predicted proteins | sample 811201 | NCBI WGS metagenome assembly MDSZ01 (sample SAMN05326647, study PRJNA326480) | marine metagenome | isolation source: seawater | place: Indian Ocean: North | collected 2010
AGAAATACGCCGACAGATACTCGATGCCTGTCAGCATCATGATCTTACAGATTCGCTGGAGTTGCATCGTCGTTGGATAAAAACCTTATTGGTAGATTACTATGATCCAATGTACGAATATCAAATAGGAAAAAAATCAGATCGAATAAAGGCAAAAGACTCACACGTGGGCCTTATAGAATGGTACAAAAACGCTCAAGCTAACCGATAATGGTTAACGACTCTTCGAGGGAATTCAACTAACAGGCTCTCTCAGACTTTACTTAGCATTCTACAAATAGTCGCGACAACCACATTCTGAGCCTATCATTGCCCGTTAACCATTTCCGCCAACAACAAAATCAAGCCAATAATTACTTTACCTGAGTAAACCAATTTGATTATCAGTAGCTCTTTTCTTGTCCGAGCACCTGCTCGCCGATGAAAGATTTCACCATTTCCTGCGAAACCGGCGCGATCACAGGAATCATGATCTCTCTTAGATAACGCTCGACGTGATATTCCCTCGCGTAGCCCATCCCTCCATGCGTGCGAACTGCTTGCTGGCATGCTGAAAAAGCTGCTTCGGCAGCAAGATATTTAGACGCATTTGCCTCAGCCCCACAGGGTTTACCTTGGTCATATAATGAGGCTGCTTTAAATACCATAAGATTAGCCGCTTCGAGTTCCATCCAGTTTACTGCCATTGGATGTTGTATAGCCTGATTCTTCCCGATAGTGCGCTCAAAGACGACTCGTTCACGTGCATATTGAGCGGCTCGTTCTAGTGCCGCCTGACCAAGCCCGATAGCTTCTGCTGCTATCAGAATTCTTTCTGGATTTAACCCATGCAATAGGCACTTCCAGCCTTCCCCTTCAGCACCAATACGGTCGGCAACTGGCACAACTAAGTCGTCAATAAAAAGTGCGTTAGAGTCAACAGCTTTGCGCCCCATTTTTTCGATCAACCTAACTTCGATCTGGTCTCTATTAAGGTCAGTAAAGAACAAGGTTAGGCCTTCAGTAGGTTTCTTACACTCTTCAATAGGCGTCGTTCGCACTATAAGTAGGATTTTGGTCGCGGTCTGCGCCGTCGTGGTCCACATCTTTCGACCGTTTACGATGTAGTTATCGCCATCTCTCACTGCTCTAGTTTGTAGTTTCGTAGTGTTCAGACCAACATTGGGTTCCGTGACGCCAAAACACGCTCGCTCATCACCCTTTATTAGGGGCGGCAACATACGTGCTTTCTGCTCATCGGTACCAAAAACTACAATAGGGTTGGGCCCAAAAAGGTTAAGGTGTACTGCAGAAGCGCCACTCATGCCTGCCCCAGAGCGAGCTATAGTATGGGCCAACACGGCCGTTTCAGTGATACCTAGCCCTGATCCCCCGTAATCTTCAGGCATCGCAATACCTAACCACCCTCCGTCAGTTATAGCCCTTACAAATTCCTCGGGGAAAGCACCATCCGAATCACGGTCGAGCCAGTAACTTTCATCAAACTGAGAACAAATGCGACCAACCGCATCTTTAACCGCGAGCTGCTGTTCGTTAAATTCAAAGTCCATGTCAGATGCCTAAAACCGAAATATTGAAGCCCATACTAGCGAAATCTGCGACAGAAGACAGGCCTCCAAAGTAGTTGTTAAGCTCTTTATCAGCCACTCATCTTGATCAACATTTCCATTATTTATTCAATCTATTACTTACGATAAATGATAATGTCTGTTATTCTGTAAGGGCTTACTGGTTGTTGTTAATGCGTTTTCAAAGTTTTTGCTTGCGTGAGCAGCGCGACCGATTTTTCTATAGCACTGGAATTAGTAATTCATCCCGGTTTTGACAAAGTGACTGAGATCCGATGAAAAACGAATCATGAATATGACTTGGTTAGAAAAAAGAAACATCACAAGAAATGCGCTATTAAAGGCGGTCAGGGCTCTTGTCGCAGAACGCCGCCATGATCATATATCTATTCAGGAAATTACAACTTCGGCAAGCGTAGCTACTGGTACCTTTTATAATTATTTTGATTCAAAGCATGATGTTTTCGTCGCCGCGGCAGATGAAATTAGCACCGAAATAACTTCGGCGCTAGATGATGTCCGTGCGAGCATCAAAGACCCCGCTATGCTCGTTTCAGTTACATTGAAGTATTATTTTCAGCAGGCCTGCGAGAATAAGGAATGGCTAACCTTCATCGAATCAGTTGGCCTTGACCAAGTTTTACAGCAACCGTCCGAGCAACGACTGAAGGACATTGAGCGGGGCGTCAAGGCTGGAAGATTCCGGGTTGATGACTATGTTTTTACTCAAAACCTGGTCAGCGGTATGGTTTGCCATGTGACGCGAGAGCTAAAAGCGGGCCGTATAGGGCCACGCGGCATTGAATTTGCGATCCGTTCAGTATTGCAAATGCTAGGGTTGCCTGAACTCGTTTCGAAGTCCTTGACTCAGTCACCTCTTCCCCCTGTTGCGGCCTCCAAAAGACATTCTCCCGAGGGAGATAAACGAGAAACACCCAAAATTTCGTTTTATTTTGATAACGACAGAAAAACTGCTGAGAACGTATAGCGGTTGACCAATCTCTCGCGGCTGCAAACTGACAGTAAAGGCTATAGGCCTAACACTAGTTTCGACATAATATTCCGTTGTATTTCGTTTGAACCCGCATAAATGGATACTTTACGCGTATTGAAATAATTGGGTGCAGAAGCGTTTGCAGCCTCTGACCCTATGGGCTCATCGTTTGATCCTGGTGCAGGATTACTAAAAGGGACAACATAATTGCCGGATGCTTCGACCGCGAGTTCCGTTAACTCTTGCTGCAATTCTGTTCCTCGACATTTCAGCAAAGACGACTCTGGCCCGACATTTTTACCCGTTGCCAAAGAACTCAGAATTCGAAGTTCAGTGAACTCCATCGCGGATATAGCAATTTCAGTAGACGCGAGCTTACGATTAAACTCAACATTATTGACCATACTCTTTCCAGTTCCGTCGCTTTCGGCAGCAGCCATACCACGCACCCCCTCCAACGACGCTTTCAAACCATGCGAGTAAGCGTTACCGCGCTCAAACTCGAGAAGATATTTCGCGTAAGTCCAGCCTTTTCCTTCTTCCCCGATCAGGTTCTCAACAGGCACCCTAACGTCAGTAAAGTGAACCATATTAATTTCCTGAAAACCTTCGGGTGGGTTGTCGATAGTTACAATCGGTTGAACTTCGATGCCAGGTGAATGCATATCAATCAATAGAAAGGAGATACCCTTTTGGGGAATATCTTCGTCGCTAGTGCGGACAAGACAAAAAATCATATCAGCATGTTGGCCAAGTGTGTTCCAAGTCTTGGTTCCGTTAACAATGTAATGATCACCGTCGCGGACGGCTTTGGTCCGAAGGGAAGCAAGATCAGACCCTGAACCGGGCTCGGAATAACCTTGGCACCACCATACTCGACTAGCGAGAATGTCAGGTAAATACCTATCTTTCTGCTCGTCCGTGCCAAATGCCATAATGACTGGTGCGACCATACTCTGCCCAAACGGCAGTATCCCTGGGGTGCCCGCCGCCGACATTTCAAGATCGTAAAGATATCGCTGAGTCGGCGTGAATGCTGGGCCACCATACTCCTCCGGCCAATTCAAACCAGCCCAACCGCGCTCATAGAGTGCTTGTTGCCAGTATATATGATCCTCTTTTCGGAGATGCCGCTGCTTTCTCATCTCCTCTGGATAGTTCTCTTTTATCCAATCGCGAACTTCTGTTTGAAATTCGAAATCCTCTTGGCTGAACTCAAGATCCATCGGAAACTCCTGTAAAAGAACCGTTATTTTATCTTATTTGGAGACGACCTACGATGCTTGTCCAATTAAATTCCTACCCACGACCTTTAAAGCCAAAGTCTCCTCAGTCCCTTCAAAAATCGAAAGGACGCGTGCATCTAACCAATATCGTGACGCATTTGTTTCTTCCGCGTAACCCATACCTCCATGTATCTGCATAGCCTCACGTGTCAACCATTCAGACAATTTGCAAGTAAGTAGTTTGACTAGACTTGAATCTATTGCTCCACCGCCCTCGTCCATCATTCTTCCGACCTTATAGGTAAACTGGCGCGATGCGCCAAGATACATAGCCATCTTGGCAATTTTCACTAATGTTAGTTGATAATCTGCAACGGGCTGACCGAAAACCTTTCGATCACAGGCATATTTCAAAGCAGCTTCGAAGCCAGCCTGCATGACACCGCAAGCTCGCGCTGCTGTCTGGATTCGTCCACCCATAAAACCACGCATAGTGTAATAAAAACCTTTACCGATGCCCTGCCCTTCGCCCACCACATGACTCGCTGGCACAAAAAAGTCGTCAAAAAAGAGGCTAAATGAATGCATGCCACGGTAGCCCACAGTCGGAATAGCCTGCCCCGTCAAAATACCACCACCTTCCTGCTCAAAGCTGAACTCTTCCCCATCGAACGCAGGTTTTTCGACCATAAACAACGTCAATCCTCTGTGTCCCAAGGACAGATCTGGATCCGTGCGAGCAAGGGTCAACAAGACACCTGATTTCCCAGCAAATGTGCTCCAGGTTTTAGATCCATTCAATAGCCAGCCTTCTTGATTTCTTGTGGCCTTAAGGCGCGCGGACGCTACGTCGCTCCCGTAGTCAGGCTCAGTAATAGCAATGCCGCAAAGCGGTTCTCCATCTGCAATACGTGGCAACCAATACCGTTTCTGATCTTCGGTGCCGCCTTCCATTAAGGCTCGCGCCATAATCTCCGGCCGGGTAATTAGGCTGCCCGCTCCACCAAGTGAAGCTCGAGATAATTCTTCGGTCACTACAATCATGCCCAGCGAGTCTTCCTGATTGTCAGGTAATAACCCTCCGTAGCGTTCTGGTACGCTTAGGCCAAAACAGCCGAGTTCTCGAACACCTGATAGAATTTCATCAGGGATAATCATGTTGTTACGGTGAATATCCTGCGCCAGTGGTTGCACGACTTCACTCGCAAATAGCCGGAAGGTATCGGCCATCATCAACTTATCTTCGTCTAAACCTCTGTCACCGAGGTCGCCAGCGTTATCGACAACCTGCCGGCCAAGTTGAGCAAGGCTGGTCGCACTCAACAGGTCGCCGCAGACATCAATCCTAAGCTGATCGATATCTTCCCCAGTGAATCCGTAATCTTCTGGTGCACGTGCCAGGCGGTTGCGAATATTGTGAAGAGTATCGGCGGCAAACGTGCTCGCCAACCTACGTTCGATACCAGCTCTGGGACTTGCATAGTCGAGGAAGTTACTCGCGCACCGCAATTCGGCGGTTGAAACCGAAAGATCAGATGTCACTTGCTGATACTCATCGAGCCTAGCCGTGGACAGATGACTAGCCTCTGTACATGCCTCCCTTATAAAATTTAGCGACTTGTTGATTAAGGCCTGATATTGATTCACCGCACCAATGAGTTGTTCAAACATTTAAAACTTCGTCCTATTTTTTACAATCTGTTGGAAGGACCGGCCATGCAATTCTTCCCGCGTCAGCCCTGTCTGCAAGACCGCTTCCTCCGTGAAGGCTCCACAATTCATACCATTCACGAAAAAGTTCAGCAGCCCCTGGGCGGACGCAGCATCATCAAATGTGTTGCCAACCATTGAAGCTTGGGTGGCTTGGTCAATAAATTTTTTTAATCGGGCTTTTGCATCACTCAAGCCCTGAAGGAAAAAATAATAAGAGCCTGCGTATCTAATTGGTACTTGCGCCGGGTTGAGATCCCATCCCTGATAGAAGCCCAATTTGAGGCTATGTGAAATATTGGTGAAGTGGATACACCAAGCCTCATGAACGACACATTGGTTTTCTGAAACTTGCTCAGTCGTCAGATTTGCCCCGCGATGAACGGGGGTTGGCATAATATTGGTGATTCCATCGCAGGGGTTTACGGGAGTTCCTGCTAGACTGACCTGCATGATTTGCCTAGCGAAGTCAGCAGACGGATGTCGGTGATCCTGATAGTGAGAGGCGATATTACAACTTGCTGTATAGTCGAAAGTACCAAGAATCGCAGACGTTACACGCCCACGTCCCCTGTCAATGAGAGCAGGAATAGCAATGTTGCCCGAAGGTGTTATGAGTGACTGTATAGTTTCGATCATCAACTCTATCTTGATTGAACCAGAGGGAAAACCGCAGCGCTCCTCCATAAGCTCGATACAATCAACTAGAACCGCGACTTGCTCGGTTGACGTTACCTTAGGAAGCGTGACATAGAAGGGTTGCGGTAATGGCAGGCCTGTTTCAGCATAGGTTGTCAGAAAAAGGTCCAGGGTTCGAATCGCGCGATGCTTCGCTTCGTCACTAAGTGCTTTAATACGGATTCCAATAAAAGGGGGCAATAACCCTTGATTGACTCCCTCAGCTAGGGCTCTTGCGGCACGTATTGCATGGCCGTCCTCCTCCTCATCTGACCGAACTCCATAACCGTCTTCGAAATCGATTCGCTGGTCTTCAATTGCTTCGGTTTGCAGTTTGAGTAGAACTCTTTCATAGACTGCTTTCATTATCGTGAGATCGTCGATTTGCAGGGCATTAGCAAAAGCCTCTGCATTGGGAGCAAAACTCGTAAAATGATCTTGCGCGAGTTGGGCAAGTTTCGCCACCACACCTTTCCTAAACAGATGGGCACCTCCATAAAGGGTATGGATCGGCAAGCGTGTGGTGCCTGTGCTAGTCTGCCGAGATGCGAAAGCCTGGTTGGCATTATTCAATGTGGCGATGAATCTTTCTAAATCATTACTATTAAGAGACGTTCCCACTTACTTTCCTAGACAAAAAGGGGTGAATGGTACACCTAAAAGTTATATGGTTCGCTGCCATTTTGCAGGAATTACGGTATACGAATGTCTTCAGATAAAACCAGGGTTACGGTGGTAAAAGACTACCTGATGGCGCTGCAAGACGAAATTTGTGGAGCCATTGAGGAAGCGGATGGTAAAGCAACTTTCAGCCGTGAAGAGATTGAAACAGACAATGGAGGTCTTTCACGGCCCAGGATCATTAACAATGGTGACCATATTGAACGCGGGGCTGTGCAGTTCACTTATAGTATTGGCAATGCTCTGCCCCCGGCGGCGAGTGAAAGAAACCCACACCTAGCAGGGATGGGGTTTGAAGCAATCTCTATCTCAATGATAGTGCATCCCCATAACCCTTATGCTCCGACTTTCCACGCAAATTTACGATTTTTCCTCGTTAACGAGAATCACTGGCACTTTGGAGGAGGCTTCGACCTGACGCCCTTCTACCCCTACCCTGAAGACGTGCTGCATTGGCACAGGCAGGCAAAAAGTGCCTGCGAACCTTTTGGGCCTGAAATTTACCCGACTTTTAAAAGCTGGTGCGATGACTATTTTTTTCTGTCCCACAGGCAGGAAACTAGAGGGGTTGGAGGTTTGTTTTTTGACGACTGGAACGAGGGAGGCTTTAACACTTGTTTCGATCTTACTCGAAGTATAGGACAACATATCCAACCGGCCTACCTACCAATCCTGGAAAGAAGGAAAACACAACCCTACGGTGAGAGAGAACGTGACTTCCAGCTCTATCGTAGGGGCCGATATGCAGAATTTAACCTCGCTATTGACAGGGGAACGAAATACGGTCTGCAGTCAGGACGTCGGATCGAGTCAGTTCTGGCAAGCATGCCTCCCATAGCAACCTGGCGTTATAATTGGCAGCCCGAACCGGGATCGGCGGAAGCAGTTTTGTACGAGGACTATCTAAGAGCCAGGGACTGGCTGAATGAACTTGTTTAGAATTAACATTTAATATGACGCATATCTTACTGTGTTAAATGCGAATAAGTAGCAAATTACCTGATGTTGGAACGACGATTTTTTCGGTCATGTCCAAGATGGCAGCAGATCACGGCGCTATAAATCTGTCCCAGGGTTATCCTGATTTCTCTGTTCCAGAGGCTCTTCTGGAAAGACTAAATCATTATGCAGAGTCAGGTTACAACCAGTATCCACCTATGCACGGTATTTCCTATCTAAGAGAACAAATTACCCAAAAAGTTGCGGCTTGCTACCATGCCATCTATGACTCAGAAACTGAAGTTACTGTGGTCTCTGGCGCCACCGAGGGCTTGTTTGTTGCGATTCAGTCAGTTGTTCGGCCCAATGACGAAATTATTGTCTTTGATCCAGCTTACGACGCTTACGATCCTGCAATTCGGTTGGCGGGTGGTAAGGCTGTACATCTGCAATTAACTGCTCCATCCTTTGAGATTGACTGGCAAAAGGTCGCCGATGCTATTACCCCAAGAACACGGGCAATAATAATCAATTCTCCACACAATCCGACTGGGGCGGTAATTACGGCGGATGACCTAAAGCAACTGGAGCGGCTAATCGAATCCACACCCATTTACATAATCTCAGATGAGGTTTACGAGCATATGACCTTCAATGGGAGAACTCATCAGAGCCTTAGTCGTCGTACCGCCCTCAGAGAACGTGCCTTTGTCATCTCATCATTCGGCAAAACTTATCACGCAACCGGCTGGAAAGTGGGCTATTGTTTGGCCCCAGAGGCATTAAGTCTGGAATTCAGAAAGATACATCAATTCGTCACGTTTACTACTCACACGCCCAGCCAGTGGGCTATAGCAGATTTCCTCGAAAACTACCCTGAGCATCACGAAAAATTATCCGCTTTTTATGAAAAAAAAAGAGACCTGTTCATTGACGCGATAGCTGAACTCGGTTTTTCACTATCTCCCAGCGGCGGGACATATTTCCAACTAGCGGGATACGACGAACTTTCCAAGGAGCCGGATCAATCCTTCGTCAACGCACTGACAAAAGAGGCAGGTGTTGCCGCCATCCCCGTCTCGGTCTTTTATGAATCACCACCAGAGCAAAATTTTATTCGATTCTGCTTCGCCAAAGAAGATAAGACCCTACTAGAGGCGGCAGAAAAGCTTCGCAAGTACTTTTCATGACTCGTTTCTATCTGATTCAGAGTGACGTTGCCTGGGAGCAACCAGAAGCAAATAAACAGCACTTCGCTGAGTGCATAGCCTATTGCACAGATGGTGTGATTGTTTTACCCGAAATGTTTTCAACCGGGTTCTCAATGGCGTCATCGAGATTAGCAGAATCGATGACAGGCGATACTCTGAAGTGGATGAAAAACCAGGCTAACGCTTTAAATTCAGTCCTATGTGGCAGCTTAATTGTGAGCGAGGCGACGCATTACTTTAATCGCTTTCTCTGGGTAGAACCCGGGGGCCACATAATCCATTACGATAAGCGGCATCTGTTTCGGATGGCCGGAGAACACAAAAACTATAACCAAGGCCAGCAAAGGGTAACATTGCAGTTTAATGAACTTCGGATACTTCCTCAGGTATGTTACGACCTTAGGTTTCCGGCATTTAGTCGCAACAGAGATGATTATGACGTCATGCTCTTGGTCGCTAACTGGCCCTCGGCAAGACGAGAGCAATGGCTGACTCTTTTAAAAGCAAGAGCTATCGAAAATCAAGCGTACGTCGTTGCTGTTAATCGGCTTGGCGTAGACGGCAATAACATAAGCTACGCTGGTGATTCCTGCGTCATAAATTTTCGTGGAGAAGTTATCCTCGATCTGGGTCAGAAAGACGAGATTGGTGACTGCGAGCTCGAGCACACTCACCTGCAAAAATTTCGGCAAGACTTTCCGGAACATCTAGACGCTGATAGTTTTGATATCTACTTCGACATGTAACCGTTCAAATCATTCAAGTTCACGAGCACCTTTAAATAGACAATAGACTCGCTACACCAAGCTACAGTGCCTATAATTAAGGAATCGGCATAGGAGGAGACTCATTGCTTTATTATCTTAGCCAGATACTGGCGGAAATCGCGGGTCCGTTCAGACTGTTTTCTTCATATATCTTCCTGGCTGGACTAGGAACCGCTCTTGGCGCGTTACTTACTTGGTGGTTGTTACCACGCTTTTGGCATCGACTTCCTAAAGACAGAGGAAGAGAATTCGCTGTTGATGCTGCAAAGAGTATCGGCAAACCGATGTCGGCCGGCATTATTTTCATTCCAATTTTCGGTGTTCTAACTCTTCTAGTCGTTCCATTTGACTGGCAATTTGTTGGCATCATCATGTGTATTCTTATGGCCATGCTGGTTGGGTTCCTTGACGATCAGTCCGAAGGAGGCTGGAGCGAGTATTGGCTTGCATCGCTCGACTTTCTACTTGCTTTCGCAGCCTCTATCATGATCTGCGGATTAGATCCCTTCACTATATGGCTTCCACTCTATAAGGACCCAATTGTGGTGTCTCCCGTCATTTTTATAGCTGGAGCAACCCCCTTGATCTGGGTATCAATCAACGCAACCAATTGCACAGATGGTGTCGACGGCTTATCTGCCAGCCTTTCGAGCATGGCTATCCTTTTCCTAGGAGCCATTCTTTATGGCATCGTAGGACATGATCCTATAGCTAGCTATCTACTTGTACCCCATTATAGTCAGGGTGCAGATTGGGCTATCATGGCATTCGTAATGGTCGGCTGCCTCACTGGATACCTATGGTACAATAGCTATCCTAGCGCTGTTCTGATGGGTGATTCTGGCTCTAGGCCAATTGGGCTGCTTCTCGGCGTCCTTGTCCTGGCTTCTGGCAATCCGTTTTTGATTCTGGTCGTAGCGTTTGTTGTTCTTGTGAACGGTGCAACGGGACTAATCAAAGTAGCTTTACTGAGATTTTTCAAAATCGGTATATTCAATAAGGTCAGATATCCTTTACATGACCACGTGCGACTGAACATGGGCTGGTCAAACACCCAGGTTCTCGTCAGATTCATGCTCCTTCAAGCAGTCGGCACGCCCATTCTCCTAGTTTTATTGCTCAAGATTAGGTAACGATGCTTCTCCCAAATGAAAAATATCTATCTTTGCGTACCTTTCGAAAAAGTGGGGCTGGTGTTGATACGCCTGTCTGGTTTGCTTCCGACTACAATAAAAAACTCTATATCTTCAGTGCTGGCAATGCGGGAAAGATAAAGAGATTACGCAACTCGAGTAAGTCTGAAGTGACTCGCTGTGATTTCAAAGGAGGTTGTTTAGGAAAATGGCTTAATTGCCAAGCATTCCTCGTCGAGGATCCTGCAGAAGCAGAGCGAGCTCACAGTCTGTTGATCAGTAAATATGGTTGGAGCATGCACTTAACCGACATCCTTTCCAAAATCACGGGTCGCTTTCCGCGTCGCATTTATATAAGAGTTGAAATTTGACTTCGATTTACACCGATGATTGGGTTTGTTTTCAGCCGTCGTTAGGATTAATGAGAGATGTCAGAACATGATCTTCCCAGTGTCCATTTATCTTCAAATATTCTTTCGCGTATCCCTCCTTTTCGAAACCAAGTTTCTGCAATAGACGACCACTGCGGTCGTTGTGTGGCAAATACCCTGCCATAATTCTATGGAGCCCAAGTTCATCAAACATATATCGATTAGTCATTTGCAGCGCCTCATACATTAGACCTTTTCCCTGATGTTTTTCTGCCATGGCATAGCCCAGGTGGCAAGATTGAAAAGTTCCTCGTACTATACTCGTATAGTTACACACGCCAAGTAACTCTTCCTCTCCGAGGGTAAGAAGGCAGAGATTTATGCTGCTCCCCTCCCGAAAATTGCGAAGGGAGAGTCTTAGATTTATCTGCCAAAAACTTTCGGTAAAAAAATCAGAATTCCTCTTCGGCTCCCACGGCTCAAGATAATATCTATTTTCGATACGGAATCTTGTCATCAAACCTGCTTCATTCGGTTCAAGGTGTCTAATAATTAACCTCTGTCCTTCGAGACGCGGCAGTTTATTCTTATTTAAGCGCATTATCTTAAAAGTCCCACTTTACTGACGCGGCAACAAATTCCTCATAGCTGACATCATCGCCCCAATCGATCGGATTCCCCAAGATAATTCTGATGTTTGAAAATTGTCCGTCTGCAACTTGAGGAATTATTCCTTGAGAGGTGCTTTCAGAGCAAAGACAAAACGCTGTGGGACTTACCTGATCTGGTTGACCTTTTCTGTTTGAGTCATGCAAACCTTCTTTTGTTCGCAAAAATGCGCCGGGAGCAAGGATATTTACTCCGTTACATTTAGGCTCTCTCTCTAGCGCATGCGAACGCCCGTACTCTCTACCAGTTCCTGTAACCACAACGAACTTGCCATCGAAATCAGACATCAGTTTTCACGGACCATAATGGCATATTCCACATCCG
>MDSZ01156476.1_pt1 | contig 12270 bp, 10 predicted proteins | sample 811201 | NCBI WGS metagenome assembly MDSZ01 (sample SAMN05326647, study PRJNA326480) | marine metagenome | isolation source: seawater | place: Indian Ocean: North | collected 2010
ATTGTAAAAGATAAAGAAATTGTAATTATCGATGAACAGTCAGGTAGACAAATGCCAGGAAGAAGATTTGGTGATGGTTTGCATCAAAGTCTCGAGGCAAAGGAAGGTTTGAATATTCAATTTGAAAATCAAACTTTAGCATCAATAACTTATCAAAATTATTTTAAATTATATAAAAAACTCTGTGGCTGCACAGGTACCGCATCAACTGAAGCTCAAGAATTTTATGAAATATATAATTTAAATGTTGTAACAATTCCAACTAATAAAAAGATGATAAGAGATGATATGAATGATCAAATTTATAGAACGGAAAATGAAAAAGACGATGCAATAGTAAATCTGATTAGTCAAAAACATTTAATAGGACAGCCAATTTTAATTTTCACAAGTAGTATAAATAAATCTGAGCACTACTCAGAATTATTAAATAAGAAAAAAATTAAACATATTGTTTTAAACGCAAAAAATCATGATAAGGAGGCGGATATAATAGCAAATGCTGGATCAAAGGGATCGGTAATTATAACAACTAGTATATCCGGTAGAGGTGTAGATATTAAATTAGGAGGAAGAGAAGCAAGTTTAGAAATACGTAATGACATTAAAAAATTAGGCGGTCTATTTGTTATAGGTACGGAAAGGATGGAGAGCAGGAGAGTTGATAATCAAGCAAGGGGAAGATCTGGTAGACAAGGAGATGAAGGAAATTCTATTTTTTTTGTAAGTTTAGAAGATGATTTAATGAGAATTTTTGGATCAGAGTCTATGAACAATATTCTAGAAAAATTGGGACTTAAAAATGGGGAAAGTATAGATCATCCATGGATAAATAAAGCACTGGAAAGAGCTCAACAAAAAGTTGAAGCAAGAAATTTCGATATAAGAAAATCACTATTAAAATTTGATGATGTATTAAATGATCAAAGACATGTGATTTTTTCTCAAAGAAAAAAAGTTATGGAAAGTGAAAATCCATATGAATTTGCTGAAAACTTCATCGATAAAATTATCACAGAATTAATTGAGTATAGAAAACAAAATACGGATATTGAAAAAAAAATACTTTCAACTTTGGGATCTACGTTTACTAAAGAAGATACTGATGAATTTAAATCAATAAACGATTTAGACTTCAAAGAAAAAGTATTAAATAAATTCAAATTTAAAAGAGATGAGAGAATAAGCTTGCTGGGTGAAGATCGTGCAAAAGAAATTGAAAAAAGAATTTTTCTTCAATTAATTGATCAAAATTGGAAGACACATATACAATATCTTGAACAGCTTAGACAAGTGATTGGGCTAAGATCATACGGTCAGAGAGACCCTCTTATAGAATATAAAAAAGAAGCTTTTAGTTTATTCGAAGAACTTTTATTAAAATTAAAAAACCAATTTATTGGAATGTTGCTTAATATAAAAATAATTTCAGAAAATAATCCACAAGAAAAAAAAGGAAGTTCGTTAAACCCAAAATGTTTACTATTATTAAATAAAGGTAAAAAAATTTCTAGAAATGAATTATGTCAAGCTACGAATAAAAAATTCAAAAATTGTTGTGGCTCACTATAACCAATAAACTAATCCAATAAGTAAAATTGTAATAAATAATGTAATTAATATATTTTTCTTATTACTAAAAAATTCTGCGATTACATCTTTAATATTAACTTTTTTCATTGTAAGTCCAGATGATATATCCGATTTACTTGAAAACCCTCCTCCTCTTCCAATTTGGAGGAATTTATTTTTTCTATGAGAAATTATTTCTTCTTCAGTAAGATTTTGAAAATAATTCAAATTTTTTTTTATCGATGTACGAATATTTTCTAAAGTTTTTTCTCTATCTCTATGAGATCCTCCAATAGGTTCTTCGATTATCTCATCAATAATTTTTAAATCAAATAATTCTTTAGAAGTTAGTTTCATAGCAGCCGCAGCTTCTTGAGTTTTTTTTGGATCTCTCCATAAAATAGCTGCACATCCCTCTGGAGAAATAACTGAATAAATTGAATATTCTAACATAATTACTTTACTTGCAGATGCTAAAGCTATTGCTCCTCCCGATCCTCCTTCTCCAATAATTACTGAAATATTTGGAACGGTTAATTTCATGCACCTTTCAATTGATCTGGCAATTGCTTCAGCCTGACCTCTTTCTTCTGCACCAACTCCTGGGTAGGCACCGGGAGTGTCTATGAATGTAATTATTGGAATTTTAAATTTATTAGCAATTTCCATAAGTCTTATAGTTTTTCTATAACCCTCGGGACGCATCATTCCAAAATTTCTATCTAATCTCTCATCTAAATTTTCTCCTTTTTCCTGTCCTATTACTAAAATTGATTTCCCATCAAATTTTGCAAAACCAGCTATTACTGATTTATCTTCTCCATAATATCTGTCTCCAGATAAAGAAATAAAATCCTCAAATAAATTTTCTATAAAATATTTTGATTTTGGACGATCTTCATGTCTTGCAACCTGAGTAATTTGCCAAGGATTTAGATTTGAATATATTTTTTCTAACTTTTCATTAACTTTATTTTCGAAAGATATGATTTCGTTAGTATTTACCTCAGTAATTCCCTCATTATTATAAGGATCTTTCAAAGTATCTAGTTTAGACTCAAGTTCTTTTACCTCAGTTTCAAAATTCAAATAATTTTTCATTAATTCAATATTTTATATAATAAAGGCAACAAAGTGGCCTATTATGACTAATTTACTAATATATAAAACTTTCTTAAAACAAACTACTATTAAATTATTATGACTAACAAATATTTAAACACTGAAAATTTGTCAATATCAGAAGATCTTTACAATTTTGTAAATAATGAAGCTATTCCTGGAACAGGTGTTGCTAAAGATCAGTTTTGGAAAGGTCTAAGTGAGGTTGGACATAAATTAAATATAAAAAATATTGAACTGCTAAGAACTAGAAAAAAATTACAAATTGAAATCGACAGATGGCATCTAGAAAATTATGAAAAAGACTTTAATTTAAAAGAATATAAATCCTATCTAGAGCAAATTGGCTATATTAAAAAAGAAGGTGCAGATTTTAAAATTAAAACTCAAAATATTGATAAAGAAATATCTAGTATTGCTGGACCACAACTTGTTGTTCCAATAATGAATGCTAGATATGCTTTAAATGCTGCGAACGCAAGATGGATGAGTCTATATGACAGCTTGTATGGAACTGATGTTATATCATCAGAAGAATCAATTAGTGAAAGATATGATCCTGAAAGAGGATTGCAGGTAATTAGATATACAAAAAGTTTTTTAGATGAAAATTTCAAATTAAAAAATGCGTTATGGAAAAACGTTAATAAAATTAAAATTAATAATCATAAATTAGAAATTGCGACCAATACAGGAGATGTAGAGCTTGAAGACAAAAGCAAATATATAGGATACAGATTTAACAATGAAAAAATCTCAGCTGTTATTTTAAAAAATAATAATCTTCATGTTGAAATTATTATCAACCCAAAAGCATTTAGCGCAAAGGGCGACCCAGCAGGAATATCGGATATTATTGTGGAGGCAGCAATCTCAACAATTTGTGATCATGAAGACTCTGTAGCTGCAGTAGACTCTTCAGATAAAATTTTAGGTTATAGAAACTGGCTAGGTCTTATGAAAAAGGATCTAGTAGCTGAGTTTGAGAAAGACGGAAAGAGATTATTAAGAAAACTAAATCCAAATAGAAGTTATATTTCTAAACTAGGTAAAAAAGAAACTCTTCATGGGAGAGCACTTCTTCTAAATAGAAATGTAGGACATTTAATGACAAACTCAGCAGTCTTATTGCAAGATGGGTCCGAAATACCTGAGGGTATTTTAGATGCTTTTGTAACTGTATTGTGTGCAATTCATGATTTAAAAAATAAAAATAATTCAAGATCAGGTTCGATTTATATTGTAAAACCTAAGCAACATGGACCCGACGAAACATCTTTTACAAATTTATTATTTTCGAAAGTAGAAGAAGCTTTGGGTTTAAAAAAATATACAATTAAATGTGGTATCATGGATGAAGAAAGAAGAACTACACTTAATTTAAAAGAATGCATTAGAACTTTAGAGAATAGAGTTTTCTTTATTAATACAGGGTTTTTAGATCGTACTGGAGATGAAATGCATACATCAATGGAAGCTGGTCCTATGATTAAAAAAGGAGACATGAAGACATCAACTTGGATAAATGCCTATGAAAATAATAATGTTGATATTGGATTAACGTGTGGTTTTTCTGGTGTCGCCCAGATTGGAAAAGGTATGTGGGCTATGCCTGATAAAATGGCAGAAATGTTAAATCAAAAAATATCTCACTTGGAAGCTGGTGCAAATTGCGCATGGGTTCCTTCTCCAACAGCAGCTGCTCTTCATGTTCTTCATTACCATAAAATAAATATATTTAATAAACATATAGAATTACAAAAAAGACAAAAAGCAAAAATGAATGATTTATTAACTATACCAGTTGTAAAAAAACCGAATTGGTCAATCGAAGAAGTAAATAAAGAAATTTCTAATTCAGCTCAAACCATCCTAGGCTATGTTGTAAGATGGATAGATCAAGGAATAGGATGCTCAAAAGTGCCCGATATAAACAATGTTGGACTTATGGAAGACCGTGCTACACTAAGAATTTCTTCTCAACAAATAGCAAATTGGCTATATCACGGTATTTGTAGCAGAAAACAAGTTTTAGAAATAATGAAAAAAATGGCAAAAATTGTTGATGAACAAAATAAAAACGATAAATTTTATCAAAAAATGTCACCAAATTTTGACCGATCTATAGCTTTTAAGACTGCATGCGAGCTTGTGTTCCAAGGTAAAGATCAACCATCAGGCTACACTGAGCCTCTATTACATTTAAACAGGCTTATTAAAAAAAATTAATCTTTCGAAAAGGAATTTCTGTTCTTAAAAGCATAAATTAGAGTTCCATCATCTAAACTTTCAATTTCACCACCTACTGGCAATCCTTGAGCAAGTTTAGAGATTTTTACATTGCTATCTTTTAAACTATCTTGAATATAAAATGCAGTTGTTTGGCCCTCTATTGTAGCACTTGTGGCTAAAATTACTTCTTCAATTTTTTCCTTTTTTACTCTTTCAACCAACGCACCTATTAATAACTCATCTTTATTGTTATTATTTGAAGAAATTGTTCCACCAAGAATATGAAAGTATCCTTGATAAATACTAGATGCCTCAATGCTCCATTGATCTGCTATATTTTCAACTACACAAATTTTATTAAATTTATGTTTTATGTTTTCACAATTATTGCAACCAATTTTATTTGATTTTAAAGATCCACAAGTTTTACATCTTGAAATATTTTTATAAACTTCAGCTAAATTCTTTGCTATAGGTTTGATAAGATCTTCTCTGTTGTTTATTAATTTTAATACTATTCTCTTTGCAGATCTCGGGCCCAATCCAGGAAGTTTAGAAATTAATTTAATCAATTCTTCTATTTCGGATATATTTTGCATTTAAATTAAAGCGGCCACTTAAAACCTGGTATTTCAAAATTACTAGCTGATTTAGAAATTTCTTCAGTTGTTTTTGATTTTAAAGAAGATTTGGCATTGTTATGAGCTGCTTTTACAAGGTCTTCTATAATATTTTTTTCCTCTTTCATAAGTTTTTCAGAAATTTCAACTGAAATCATATCTCCTTCACCATTTAATTTAATTTTTACTAAATCACCTCCAGAAGTACCAACAACTTCAATTTTTTTTATTGCTTCTTGACTATCTTTCATTCTCTTTTCAAGCTCTTTGGCTTTTTCAAGTATTTTTGAAAAATCAGTCATAGTTACCATCATCTTTCACGCTTGAAAGTTCAGCATCTGGGAATATTTCTTTGATTTCTTTTGATAACTTTGATTGAGATTGTGTTTTTAGCAAATTCTCTTTTAAACCTTTTTTTTTCTCTCTCAGTGTTTGAGATCCTTTTTCTTTAGAAAACGCTATTATCCATCTTCTATTTGTCCATTCTAATAGTTTAGCACTTAAGTCTTTTATAAATGTCTTATCAAGTGTTGAATTAAATGAAATTTCAATTTTCTGTTCTTTAAAACTTACCAATCTTAAATTGTTTTCAAGCTCGTATTTAATTTTTAACTCTTTTTTCTTATCACATAAATCAACTAAGTCGTTGAAGTTTTTTATTTGAAAATCTTCGTTTTTATTTTTTACCTCAGGTGTTGTAATTTTTTCTTCTTGTTCAACATTCTTAAGTTGATCTATTGTTTCTTTTTTATGTACAATTTTGCTCTCTGTTATGTTTCTATTTATATTGTAATTTTCACTTTCTGACAAAAACTCTTTATCACTTTTATTTTTTAAAATATTTTTAAGATATAATGATCTAATAAGAAACATTTCAACAAATTGATATTGATTTTTTATAATGTCAATTTTTTCAATATTATTCAAAGTAAATTGCCAAATTAGTAATAAGTCTTTTTTTTCGATTTTTTTTGATAAGAATTTTACTTTTTCGAATTCTTTATCGTTTAAATCAAAATTTCTTCCATCTAAATTTATAAAATCAATATTTTTTATATAATAAAGAGTTTCTAAAAACTCATTTAAAAAAACTTTTGGTTCAACGCCAGAATTATAAATATTTCTATATAATTTTAATGTATTATTCTCATCTCCATTAATTACATTCTCAATTAAATCTATAACTATACTTTTTTCAAAATATCCAAATATTTCTTGAGCCTTTTTTAAATTAAGCTCTTCATCTTTATTTTCAACCAGCAAAGCTCTATCAAGTAATGATAGCGCATCTCTTACAGAGCCTTCAGATAATTTTGTTATTAATTTGATAGCATCAGTAGAAATTTTTCCATCTTCTAAATCTTTAATATTCATCAGGTATTCGAATAGTTGCTCAGAATTAACTCTTGAGAGATCATATCTCTGACATCTAGATATTATCGTTACAGGTATTTTTTTTACATCCGTGCTAGCAAATATAAATTTTAAATAAGATGGAGGTTCCTCTAATGTTTTTAATAGAGCAGCAAACGCTGATTTTGAAAACATATGAACTTCATCACATATAAAAATTTTATATTTAGCTGATGTTGGTTTATATCTCGAAAATTCTATTAATTCTCTAACATCCTCTACACTAGTTTTGCTTGCAGCGTCTATTTCTAAAACATCAATGTTGTTACCTTCTATAATTGATTTACAACTTTCACAAAAATCTTTTGTGCATAATTTTTCAACACCATTTTCACAGTTTAAAGCTTTAGCAACAATTCTTGCTGTACTTGTTTTGCCAGAACCTCTTATTCCTAAAAACATGTATGCGTTAGGAATTTTATTGTTCTTAATTGAATTAAAGATACTTTCTGCAACTACTTTTTGCCCAACCAATTGACTAAATGTTTGTGGTCTATATTTTAAAGCTAATACTTTACTGTTTGAATGCATAAATAATAGGAGACCAACCAACCTGAATAAGCACGCAATACCCTTGCTTCCGTTAAGACCTAGGGGAGTTCATGGTACCTTCACCTGGATGGCCCCCTTTGTATTATATCAGTAAAAATTTGAAATCTTCAATATGATATCTTAATTTTTTCTTAGTTTGTCTGCTGCGAAAACCCCCAAAACACTCATATCTTCACAATGATAATTTAAATCTTCCAGAGAATTTTTAATTTTTTGGTTATCTATATGGCCTTCAACTTCACATAGAAAAAAATAAGAGGAAAAAGAATTTTTTTCCGGAAAACTCTGAAGTTTAATCATATTTACTCCATTAATTGCCATACCTTGCAAAGCACTGTAAAGAGCTGCTGGCTTACTTTTGAGCTTAAATAAAAAAGAAGTGATATATAATTTCTTATCATTTTCAGGCTGCATTATGTCTTTTCCCATTAACAAGAATCTTGTGTAATTTTCTTTATTATCCTGAATATCTTTTTTAATAATTTCTAGTTTATAAATTTCTGCACTTAATGTTGACGCGATTGCTCCTTTTGACTTATCATTACTTTCAGACACATATTTTGCTGAACCAGCAGTATCAGCTCTTACGTGTTCATATAAATTATTTTTTTTAATAAATACTGAAGATTGACTTAAGGCTTGAGCATGAGAATATACATTTTTAATATCAGCAATACTACTTCCTTTCAAACCTAACAAGTTATGACTTATTTTAAAAAAATGTTCAGCATAAATATTCAGTCTAAATTTAAATATTAAATATTCGACTCCTATATTTCCAGTAGTTTTATTAGATTCAGGTATTATCGCTCTTATATCACTATAATTATTAGCCATTTCAAAACATTCATCAAATGTTTTACACGAAATAGTTTCGCAATCTGGATAATTTCGTTTAGCACAGCTCTCGCTATAGCTGCCAGGTATACCTTGATATGCAATTTTCATAATTTATGTCTTATATTCCATTAGTTTTTTTATTTCCAGATAATCTTCATTTGTATCCACCCCAACAGGCATAGAATTTGCAAAAATTAGATCAATTTTAATATTATTATCTATAGCCCTTAACTGTTCTAATTTTAGATTAATTTCATTTGATGATTGTTTTAATTCAACAAATTTCTTCAATACAGACACTTTATAAATATAAATTCCTATATGATGGTAAATATTATTTAAATTTTTATCTTTTATAAATCTCAAAAATTTTTGAGCTTCGGATATTTTATTTTTTTCTAAATTTTCTTTGCTAACAACTTTAACAACATTTTTGTTTTCCAAGTAATTATTCTCTAATTTACAAGCGAGCGTAGCAATCTCAGAATTATTTTTTATAGCTAAATTATTTAAATTAATAATATCGTTTTTATCTATTAAAGGCTCATCACCTTGTAAATTAATTATGTAATCGATGTCGCTTAAACTAAGTTGCTCAAATGCTTCAAAAATACGATCTGTTCCAGTCAGGTGTTCTTTTTTTGTAAGTATACATTTGCCATTATTTTTTACAACTTCATTAAAAATTGTGTGGTCACCAGTAGCAACAAAAACCTGTCCTATATTTGTAGATTTTCCTTTATCATAAACATGACAAATTAATGATTTATTATTAATTTTAAGAAGAGGTTTGTTCGGTAATCTAGAAGCTCCTAATCTTGAAGGTATTAAAATAATAGTTTTAGTCATAAATTAAGTAATTATGCGTCTTTCAGCCGCTTAAATTAAAACAATTATATATTATCTTTTTAGTTTAACATGTTATACGACGTAGAAAAATAAATATCATGGATTCTTTTGAAATAAATAAAATTGTAGCTTCAATATTGTTAATAGCATTACTATTCATTGGAATTGGTAAAGTATCTGATCTTGTTTTTTATGTTAAAAAGCCAGAAACTGCTGGATACAAAGTTGAATTGCCTGAAAGTGGCAAAATCAATAAAACTTCAGAAACCACAAGTGAGGTAATTGAGGTAGTAGATATTGTATCGCTATTAGCTTTAGGAGATATAGCACACGGTGAAAAAGTTTTTAAAAAATGTAGCGCATGCCATTCAATAAATAAAGGTGGAGAAAATAAGATCGGCCCAGCATTGTATAATGTATTGGGAAGGCAAGTTGGAGGAGTGACAGAATATAAATATTCCTCTGCTTTGATAGAATACGGTAAAACGTGGTCATTTGAGGAAATGAATGGTTTTTTACGAAAGCCTGCATCATACATTAAAGGAACAAAAATGGCCTTTGCTGGATTGAGAAAAGAAAAAGATAGAGCTTCAGTTATTCTATATTTAAATCAAAACTCAGATAATCCACTACCTTTACCTTAATTTTCCAAAACTATATAACAAAATACTTTTTTGAACATGAATTCTATTTAGGGCTTGCTGCCATACTCTAGATTGTTTCCCTAAAAAAATATCTTCTGAAACCTCATTTCCTCTAGGCAAACAGTGTAAAAATATTGATCCTGGTCTGGTTACCTTCATCAAGCTTTGATTGACTTTGTAATTTTTAAAATCTTTTATTTTTTTTGACTTATTGCCTGTATCATTAAGAGAAATTACTTTATCGGAAAATACAACATCTGCATTTTTTGCAGCTTTTTTTGCATCATTAAAAATATTAATTTTTCTTTTATTTTTTTTTACCCACTCAAGTACAAACTTAGGTGGACCATATTTTTTTGGACAACCTATACTTAGATTAAACTTGAATTTTACAGATGCAGCTATAAGTGAGTTTAAAACGTTATTACAGTCGCCAATCCAACATATATTTAATTTTGTTATAGGCTTGTTCTTTATTTCCTCAACGGTAAATACATCGGAAAGAACTTGGCACGGATGGGAGCTAGGACTTAATAAATTGATGATTGGAATTGTTAAATTTTTGCTAAAATCTTCAATTTTTTCATCACTATCTGTTCTGAGCAAAAATCCGTCTCCATAAGTTGATAGAATTTTTGCAGTATCTGCCAAACTTTCACCACCCTTTCCTAAATGCAATTCATTTGCTTTTACAGTTATTGATCCAGCACCTAATTGGTTAATAGCAATATGGAAACTCAATCTTGTTCTAGAGCTTTGTTTCTCATACATTTGAATAAGCAATTTACCTTTTAAAGGTGCATCATTATCAACTTCCAGTGTATTTAGTTTTTTTCTTTTATTTTTTCTTTGTTTGGCATTATCTAAAATTTTTCTCAAATCAGCTGCTGGAATATCTTTAAGATTAATAAAGTTTTTCATAATTAATTGAACTTTTTACAAACTTTTTTAATAATTTTAAGAGCATAATTAATTTCTTTTTTTGAGATATTAAGTGGTGGCAAAATTCTTATTGTATTTTCCGCTGCTTTAATTGTTAATAAATTGTTTTTTTCTAAAAATTTAATAAAATTAGTTTGATCAAAGTGTAGTTGAATTCCTATCAAAAAACCTCTTCCTCGAACTTCTTTAATGATTTTTGGAAATTGATTTTTAATTTTAATAAGTTCATGAAAAAAATATTTTGATAGTTTTGAAACATTTTTAAGAAAACTTTTTTTTAATACTTGATCTAAAACTGCATTGCCTACTGACATTGCTAAAGGATTTCCACCAAATGTAGATCCATGTGTTCCGGGTGTCATGTATCTAGCAACTTTATTTGTCATTAATACTGCGCCAATTGGAAATCCACCTCCAATACCTTTTGCTATCGGAACTATATCTGGTTTAACATTAGCATGCTCGAACGCAAAAAATTTACCTGTTCTACCTATTCCACACTGAACTTCGTCAAGAATTAAAAGTATTTTTTTTTTATTACAGATTTTTCTTAATTCTCTTAAACACCAATCTGGAATAACTTTTATTCCACCTTCTCCCATTATTGGTTCAAGCATAATTGCGGCTGTTCTTTTATTAATTAGTTTCTTTAATTTCTTATGGTCGCCAAACTCAAAATGGTCAAAGCCTGGAGCGTTTGGTCCAAAACCGTTTGTCATTTTTTTAGATCCGCTAGCGCTGATTGCGGCAATTGTTCTTCCATGAAAAGAATTTTTTATACAAATAATTCTATTTTTTTCTTTTTTTCCTTGTGAAGCAAAGTATTTTCTTGCAACTTTAATGCTAGCTTCAGTTGCTTCCGCGCCTGAGTTAACGAACATTACTTTATCAGCAAATGAGTTTTTTGTTATTCTTTTCGCTAATTTCTCACCTTCTGGAGCAAGAAAAGCATTGGAAATATGCCAAACTTTTCTAGCTTGTTTAGTTAATGCTTTAACTAAATGTGGATTTGAATGACCAAGGGAAAGGACAGCTATACCTCCAACCATGTCTAAATATTTTTTACCAGAACTAGAGTATAGGAAACTACCTTTTCCGTATTTGAAGGAAATTTTTCTTCTATTATAATTATTTGCTAATGAACTCATAAATTTAGATTTTACTTTATACACATAATAATCTTATTGATTTAATTAAAATTCAACCAAAGGTTAAATTGTATATAGTGAATAACTCTCAAAAAAGGAAAAAAAAAACTTGCTTAAAATCTCCATATATGAGTTACATAATATTGTATATAAAATAAAAAAAAACACTATATTTAGTAATATGTCTTGGGACCAAAAAAAAATTGAAATTTTAAAAAATGAGTGGGGTAAAGGAAAAACTGCATCTCAAATCGCTGAACTGATAGGGGGTGTTAGCAGAAACGCTGTTATCGGTAAGGCACACAGGCTTAATTTATCCATAAAAATAAAAAAAAA
>MDSZ01239862.1_pt1 | contig 12269 bp, 8 predicted proteins | sample 811201 | NCBI WGS metagenome assembly MDSZ01 (sample SAMN05326647, study PRJNA326480) | marine metagenome | isolation source: seawater | place: Indian Ocean: North | collected 2010
TTTCTACGGATAGTCTAATGATGCGCAAAGCTGACATTTCTGTAGCACGTATGCATGAGGAGAATTCATGACAAATAAAACTGTATTGATTACTGGAGGGGCGGGTTTTATCGGATCAGCTCTTGCAGATCGCTTACTAGGTAAGGGGTACAATGTCGCAGTAGTTGATAATTTTGCTACTGGAAGAAGAGACAACCTTGTTCAACGGCCAAATTTAGAGATTCTTGAGGGCTCAATTACCGATCAAGAACTCATGACTAACTTTTTCTCCAAAGTTAATCCAGATGTTGTAGTTCATGCTGCCGCCTCCTACAAGGACCCAGAAGCTTGGGTAGAAGATTCAGCAACTAATGTAGTAGGGACTTCAATCATTGTTAATGAGGCCAAAAACGCAGAAGTTGAACGCTTCATCTATTTCCAGACTGCTTTGTGTTATGGATTACATCCAGAAGAGCAGCCAATCCCTATCGACCATGAACTAAGACCACGGGAAAGCAGCTACGCGATTAGCAAAACAGCAGGAGAAAATTATCTGGCACTATCAGGGCTTAACTGGGTTTCTTTCCGATTGGCTAACGGATATGGCCCTAGAAATATAACTGGACCTCTTCCAACATTCTTTCAGCGCTTGAGTAACGGTTCTCCAGTCTTTGTTATGGACACTAGAAGAGACTTCATCTTTATCGAAGACTTAATTGATGTTGTCGAAAGAGCAGTTGACGGAGAAGGTGAGCCAGGCCCATATCATGTATCTTCTGGGTCTGATGTTTCAATAGAAGAGTTGCTCGAAGCAACATTGAAATCTATGGGCATCGAACTTGATGACCCTGTTGAAGTTCGACCGCGGGGAGAAGATGATGCATTTACGATCCTTCTTGACCCCAGTCGAACACTCGAACAATTCCCAGGCTGGGAAGCTAATACTCCTCTTCAAGATGGAGTTGATAGAGCTGTAGGTTATTACAGGGAATTCGGGATAGAAGAAACCTTTACTCATCTTCATATGCCCGATGATGACTCATGAATGAGAAGAGAGTAACTGTTGAAAATTCCCGTATTCTAGTTGTAGGCGGAGCAGGCTTTGTAGGGTCAAATTTAGTGCTCCGACTACTTTCTGATGGTGCTGCGTCAGTTCACGTAGTTGATAATTTTCTTTCCTCTGAACCAGACAATATTCCTAAAGATGGCCGTGTGACTACTTCAGGGAAATCGATCAATGATGATGACGTTCTAAAAGAGGTAGGTACCGATTGGGATATTGTTTTTCATTTAGCTACTTTTCATGGCAATCAGAGCTCTATCGCTAATCCACACGATGATCATGAAAACAATCTTCGAACAACTTTAGTAATTGCCGATCACTTTAAAGACTCTTCCTCGCTTCAGTCTCTTGTCTATGCATCTGCTGGGTGCACTGTAGCGGAAAAAACATATAGTGATGCTCAAGCGACTAATGAAGATGACCCTATCTCACTTTACTTGGACTCTCCCTATCAGATTTCTAAAATTGTCGGAGAAATGTATTTGAACTATTTTGAAAAATCTTCTGGACTACCTTCTGTTAAGGCACGATTCCAGAATGTATATGGCCCCAGAGAAATACTAGGAGCGGGGGAATGGAGAGGTACCCCTGCTACTGTCTGGCGAAACGTTACTCCAACATTTATATATCGGGCCATGAAAGGCTACAAATTGAGTCTAGATAATGATGGATTGAATAGTCGAGATTTTATTTATGTAGAAGATCTAGTCGATGGTCTTATTCGATGCGCCACCTATGGAGAAATAGGAGGTGTTTATAATCTTGCAAGTGGAGTTGAAACGACTATAAAGCGCTTAGCGGAAGTCATTATCCAAGAAACTTCATCAGTGTCAGAGTTAGAAATGCTACCTGCTCGTGATTGGGACCGGTCCGGTCGCCGCTTTGGCTCAACTGAAAAATCTGAGATTGAACTTGGATTTTTAGCTTCTACTTCATTAGAAGAAGGTATTCAGCGAACTGTTGAATGGACTAAGAAAAATATTGAAATGATTGAGATGGCCATTGAACAGCATCGTCATAGGCTTGATTGATTTTAAGAATCGTTATTTCGAAAAGTTAACTTTACTTCTGAAGACTCTTGAGAAGGACCGGCTTCCAATTTCGTAGCATAAGCTTCATCTAACTTAAGGAAACCCGTTCTAGTTGTGCTTTCAAATGAGATATGAGTTTTCAACGGCCCGTTAATTCGGACACTGAAAGAGGTTTCACTACCTGAGATAGAGTATTGAGCGTTACTCAATGTAAAGATGCCTTCAGAACAATCTCTTATTTGAATGCCCAACTGCAAATTCCAGTTTCCTTCAGGTATATCTATATGAACTTTATTGGAACTAGTGGGTATTCCTCGATGCCACCATCTTCCGACCATAAGACTCTTCCCACCCGTGACTAGAGGGATTTCCCCTTCAGTAGTGATTCTTAAGCGGGCATAACCGCAACCTGAATAGTACAAGGCTTCAGGGTCCGCTTTAGCGTAGCCAAAAATATCAAAGTCACTTTTCTCTACTTCAACTCGCCAGGGAATAGTTTTGAAGTGAGTTCCCTCAATAACCTTCTCTTTGAGCACTGTTTCAAAGGAAAGGGCCGTCTCCAGTGATCCTTTATGAGGAATAAACCCCCATGTTGGATCAATCATTCTCCAATCACCGTCCCAGAAAGCCTCAATAAAAGTATGATTTTGTAATCCGAATTTTTCATCATGATAAAAGATTTGAATATCACGAACTCGTATACCGGCTTTTGTGAAAACTTGTATAGCGAATTCAACATGGTGGCCACAGATACCTGCCCCCATCTGAATGAATTTTTCAAGGTCCTGTGGATTTTCGGTAAGTTCGTCAGGTAGCTCATTGTTGGTGTTGAGGATGTTATAAGTTTCAGGTGAAAGCAGGATGCAGGTCTTTTCGGCAACAAGAAGAGCTAAATGTTTAGCGAATCTATCCCGACTTCCGATATCATGATGCGAACTTTCTGGTAATAGTGATAGCTCTTTCGCTTCTTCTAGAAACTCGTTAATTACCTGTGTTAATCCCATCTAGTCCTTTGAGTATTTTCCGGCTTACTATTCTTATACTTTGGTCGCAATTTTGATTCCAAAGGATATTGAATCAACTAATTAATCCTGTGTGTAAAAACAATATTTCCGTAATGTAGAATTTCTTCTGCTTGTTATTAGTAGTAATTCTATGCTTTGTTGTGTTAGGTAGTAAATTCTGTGCAGAGATCCGCAATAATATTTATACAAATAGACACACTCGCTGATGAAGAAGTGCGTGAACTAGTAATGAGCTTAACTGAGTTTTCTCAGGTGTGGATAGCTCATGAACGCGACATAGACAACGCTGAAATCAGCTTAGCTACAGAAGGTCTTTCTATTTCTGGTCTTTTCCCAATAAGGTTCGACGAACCGATAGAGCTTCAGTCTAGGAGTAGTGGCCTTCCTTCCGATCCAGTATTTTTACTAGTCGATTTGGAGTGTTCGCGCGCAGCTTTGTCTTACAACTTTCCACTCGTTTGGTTCCATCCGCGTTCCAAAGAAGAAAATTTAACCGAACCCCTTAATGTCATAAATACTGTTAACCGGTCATCATTTGTCATCGGCCCTCCCGAGTTGGCTAGAAAATTTAATGTGGGAACTAGTAAGTTTTCTCTGATTGAAGAGGCGACCCCAGAAGGTCTATCTAAAATTTGCTCCGAAGCTAAACCCTACAGGCCGAATCAAGAACTGCATGGCTTGCTAGTTTCTGAGATGTTTCGCCGGGACCATTTATTTGGTGAAGGATATAGAAAAATATCCATGGATGTTTCTGGTTATATAAAGAATCAAATATATGGTCGACTTTTTTTAGACGAATCTCTGGCTATTGAATCTCGAGCCCATGCAATAGAAGAAGATGCCGTAGGTAAAGCTATACGAATGCTGATAAATAGAAACACAACAGCAGAAAATATACCATTGTCGTCAGAAGTCCCTGATGTTATAGCAGATATGTTAGAACTTGCGCACAATATATCTTTAGGTAGTTTTTCAGCAGAAAATCTCAAGCAACTGAATGAATTTGCTAGCCCCATTCGAGCTCCGTTTATTAGGGAAATCGTTAGATCAGAGGAATTTCTGAAAATTGATGACTCTGAAATGTTTCCGATGTTATGTGATCCTTCAGTCATAGATCACTTATCTTCTGGAGACTGCATAAAAGTGATGCAGGAAAAAAATTTACCACTTGAATTCTTTCAGGAGCTCAGAAACTCCGACTTGGCTCTAAAGCGCCTAGTTGCGGATTATGGATATGCCAGAAATAATTTAGACACAGGAATACCTATTCATGTCCGAAAGTTTGAAGAGCAAATAGAGGCTATTGATCAGCAGTCCTTGATTCCAGATCTATGGCTAACTGGTCTTCGGTACTGGGGAGAAGTCTCAGAGGGTGAATGGACTTCTAGAAAGGTAGAAGTTTCGGTTCCTAAAATTCACAAAATTTTAGATAGTTATAGCCCTGAACAAATTGCTGACCTGAATCAAGAAGCCCAACGGCTGCTCTCTATTGGGTCGTATAACGAAGCAATAGAAAAATTTACTCTGGTTAGGGCAGCAGCGGCAGCTAATCGACAATTTAGTACCGAAGCTGCTGCTCGGTTAAATATTGGATGGTCTATGGCGATGAGCGAAATGCAGAAAGACTTAGGTAAGCTTTTCATTTCTTCAGTATTAATCGAGCTCGCTCCACCAGAACCTCTTGCTGAGTTACGAGTCTTATTATCCTCTTTGGTTGAGGATAGCTATAAACGAGATCTTGCGTTGTTGCCCAAACCAACAATTCGCGAGCGCTTTATGATGTTTCTTTCTAGTGCTAAATCAGGTGCTATGAGTCTTATTAAGACGGAGATTCGTAAACGTCCCGCTCTAGCTGCCATAGCGCTAAAAGTTGTCAGTAAATTTCGTCATATGACTCGCTTTCTAAAGCTCCTAAAAGTTTCGAAGGTAGGAGTTTCAAAATGAAACGCGTTCTTGTTCTCCATGCTTTATCTCCTTACCATCGTGCAACGACTTTTGAGTTTGTTACCAGTTTCGGTAGATACGCTCCAAAGGGCACGTGTGTTGAGTACCACAACATCCGTAATTTCCTTCTTCCTGAGCAACTTAAAGATGGATATGATGCCCTAATCTTGCCATATGATATTCTCTCTCTTCGGTCTTCTTCCCAATGGGATTGGGTCGTTGAGACTACAGCAGAAATTAGAGAATTTTGTGATCGTTTAATTGCATTTCCTCAAGACGACTATACCTATAACAGGTATCTTGACGAGGGTCTAGAGTTTCTTAGCGCTAATACGATTTACTCACCGATTGAGGATGGATTAGGAACCGTCTATCCGAGGATGTCTAAAGTTGCTGAGATGAAACATGCGTTAACTGGCTATGCAGATGAGGAGTTTGCTGAGAAACATCTCTCTACGTGGATTCCAATGTCTGAAAGGGAAATTGATGTCGGAACCCGAGTACGGATGTTGCCGGCCTGGTTTGGTCGATACGGGCAACAAAAAGGGCTCCTTGCGGAAGCATTCAAAGAAAGGGCCCTTACTTCTACTGTGCGCACGGATATTTCTACCAACGACAATGATGTTTTTGCGGGAGATGATTGGTATCGCTTTCTTGGCTCTTGCCGCACGACTATAGGACAAAAAGGTGGAGCTTCCTTATGTGACCCAGATGGTTCCCTCATGAAAACTATTCAGGACTATATAGATGAACATCCAGATCACACTTTTGATCAGATAGAGCAAGCATGTTTTTCAGGGCTTGATGGATTAGTAGAAATGAAGGGTATTAGCCCTCGACTATTCGATTCGGCTTCGCTTGGGGTTCCTCAGATACTTATTCGAGACAATTACTTAGATGTTTTAGAACCATGGGTTCACTATCTTCCAACTGATTCTGATCTATCAAATTTTGAAGAGATAGAAGATTTTGTAAAAGATTTTGATGCTTTGGAAAATATGGCAGACGCAGCAGCTGAGGTTTTAGTTAGAGAAGGAAGATTCACCTACAAAGTGTTCGTAGAAGAAGTTTTCCGGACTTGTATCGGGACTTCAACTCGTTCAGGGCAAAAAATAAGTCACTCTTTAACAGATGAACTTCAGTGGTTAGTTACACCGGAACTGTTTGAATCTATCCAGAGATTCCTTCATCTAGCTGTCATCGATAATGCTGTAGACGTTATTCTGAGCTTTGTTAATAAATTTATAGAGACTTCTACTTATTTCCCAGAACTTATTTCTTACTTAGATGAAGACTTGTTCAACTACCTTGCTACTTATGAACCATTAGGTCCGAATCTCAATTATCTATCAGGAACAATCGTTGATATCTTGCGAGAATCTGCAGTAAATGGGGCACTTACGACTGTTAAAGAACTTCTTGAACATTTGGAGAATGAATCTATCTCAGAGTGGAATTTTAAAGAGTGGACAGATTTTGATCAAATTGAACTCCAACGCCCTTTGAATGATTAAACAATAATAAAACTCATGTATCTAGATTTCTTCCGAGACAATACTAGAAGAACCAGCTGAAACGTACTCTTCATAGGCTTGGATTGTTTCATCACAAGATCCGTATCCCATCATTTTTCCATGGTCTAGCCACAGGCATTTAGAAGCCATTTCGTTTATTGTTTGAAGTCCATGGCTAACTAAGATAATGGCACGAGCTTTTTCCATCATGTCCTCAATCTTCTTACTTGCCTTATCTCGAAAGGAAGCATCCCCTGCTGAAAGAGCTTCATCGATAAGCAAGATATCTGGGTCCATATGGGTAACGACTGAGAAACCAAGTCGCGAGTACATCCCAGTTGAGTAAGTCTTCATTGGGTAATCGATAAATTCTCCGAGTTCGGAGAATTCGGCTATCTCATCTTCCTTCTCGGCAATTTCTTTTGTTGAGAATCCATTCGCTAGACCCCCAAGCCGAATATTGTCCCTTCCAGTAAGTTCAGAATTGAAACCGATTCCGACCGAAAGGAGTGTCGTGACATGTCCTGCAATAGTTACTTTTCCAGAAGATGGAGGAAGAATACCTGCGATGGTTCGAAGTAGGGTTGATTTTCCTGCTCCATTATGACCAATAACTCCTAAGAATTCACCTGGTTGGACGGTAAGAGTAAGGTCCTTTATAGCTTCTATATACTTCACTTCCTGTTTTGGTCGACCCAGACGCATCAGAGCTGATTTAAAGGTCGGCCGCGACTCAAGCATTGTTCGGTATTTTACCGAAAGGTTCTCAATCGTGACAGCTGGTATGTCAGATGCGTACTGCAAATTCTCGCTCCTTTCGAAGGAACATGAATACTCCAGCCAATACTGAACCAAGGCTCCAGGCTAATCCAGCTAGGAGGAAGTTCAGATTCGGGCCAGTGTTTTCAAACAGAATTTGTTGTATTGCAGCAAATAAACCCCCAAAGGGATTTACATAAAAGGTCCAAGTCATTGAATCAGGGACTTGAGTGTACAAGTAAATAATTGGCGTCAAATAGAGCCACATTCGTGAAGCAAATGGCAAAAAAGAAGCCAAATCTCGGTAATAGACCGTTCCAGTCGCTGCCATCATGGCAAATCCAAGACAAATGAGAAAAATTAGTGCAATTATTGGAAACGCCCAGAGCATTTGAATAGAAAATGAGTACCCAGATAACGCATGGAATAAAAGATAAACCAAAATACTTGGGGCGAAGTTAATGAAACCAGAAATAACTGACGAAATTGGGAGAATCATCCGAGGTATTCGGGTATTTAAGATAAATGACCCTCCTTGGATGATAGACCGTGCCCCTAAATTAAGCGCTGCGCTTGGAAGGCTCCATAGAAATAGCCCTCCTACTATTTGGGTCAGGATTCTCATCCCGTCACGATCAAATATGTTTCCTCCTGTACCAAAAAGAACCACAACTAAAAACCAATAGATGATCGCAAGTAGAAATGGATTAAGTATGTTCCATAATTGCCCGAACCATGTATTTTTGTTCGCAGCAACCAAATCTAATTTTGCTTTTTCATATGCGAATCTTAGATGTGAGAATGTATCTTCAAGATACGGCCTTATTGGCGGCATTATCAGTTCAGAATCGTAAACTCGAATTTTTTGTTGAATTGGTTTTGACATGCTGCCTTTTTAATTAGGAATCAAGAAATCCGGAAAGTTTTGACGCTGTAAGTGACCCATCATGGTATTTTTTCGTGAATTGGTATCCAGCTTCGCCTAATGACTCCCAAGCGTCTCGGTTGTCTATCACATCATGTATCACAGAAGATATTATCGCAGGGTCAGAATGAAAAATTGGGCATTCGGGTCTGATTTTGCCCAGTTCATTTGTGTTTCCAATAACTATTCTCCTCGCAGCCATAGCTTGGCACGATGTTACTCCATAAGCTCCGATAACAAGTCCATCGATAACGATGTCACTCTTTTCAATTAAAGAAGGGACTAAGGAGGCTGCCACTTTTTTCTCTGGGCGTATATATCTAATTTTTCCGGCAGTTTCTAATTTCATTAACTCACTATCTATTTGTTGAGAACCTTTGAGTTTGCTGTTCGTCGGCATATGAAGAACAGTAGGAATTGCATTATTAGGCCGTGCATCAATAGAGTTCCAGTATTCAACATCAATCACTAACGGCAGCCATTCACCTCTGGTGTATTGAAGTAAATCAGGTGTTGTGACGAAGATAGGAACATCGATCTTTTCTAATCGCGGTTTTAAATTAGTCACTGATTTCTCAAGTCTCGTTGTCAAATCGTCCCTCTCATGAAATGGAGAGTATCCGTACTGTTGATGCGCAACAGGGTCACGAATCTCTGACCCATGAAGAAGAACTGCTGCCGAAATTCCAGATTCGTGCAGAAGGGGTATCTGTTCATCAATGAACTTTCCACCCATCGTTCCTAAAACTCCTGTCCCAGATTCAGCAAGAACATGTGTAAACCCAGCAGAAAGCATCTCCCTATGTTGTTTCTGCCAGAAGGAATCTCTCCAACTGATTGAATTTACTGGAAAGTGCACTGGGAAATCGAAGTCAGATTTTTCTATTGCGAATGAAATCGCTGGAATCTTTAGATGATTTTGAACAGCACTCGCAATTTGGAAAGCCTGGCCCGCCATGTTTCTAGGACCGACAGCTAGTCCTCGGGAATCCGCTTTCAAGACATCAGGCATATCGAAACTGTCTATAGTTATTGAACTAGTTTCCCTTTCATTTAGGGTAGGAGAGATTCCTAGAGCATTTTCATATACATCAAGAAGTGCCTTTGATTGAAAATCCCAAGTGGTTTGAGTAAGGAGCTCTTGAGAAATATTATTCCTGTACTTCACTGTATTTTTAAGAAGAGCAGATCCTTCCCTGGCTAAACTTTCCGGAGATCCACTTTTGAAAGAAATTCCGATTCTCTTAGCTTCCACAAAAGTAGAAACTGCTCCTACATCGCTTGCAAGTATGGGTAACTTAGCGTGTATCGACTCGAAAAGTTTGTTCGGCATAGCGATCCGGTGATTCTCTGTTTCTGTTTGAGGAATAACTGCTACATCAGCTGAACTTAGATACTGGGGAAGGTCTGCTGCTGGAACATAAGGGAGAAAATGAAGTTGCTTTTCAATCGGCCTTTTTATGGTGGATAAATTCTTAGCGATGTCTTTAAGGTCATTTACGTAATTTCCTCTGTTGTTAGTCACTATTGCAATGTGCACATCTTCAGAGAAAAATTCCAGCGAAGAAACCAGTGTTTCGAGATCTCTCCTAGAGTCGACTTGGCCATGGTAAACGATTATTTTGCCTTCAATATCTAGGTCCTCTCTAATTGTCTTCTCAATGTTTTTGCTCGTCGTTATGGCAGGGCAGTTTAAGACGACTTTCGGAAGTAACTTTAGATTGTGTACCTCTTTAATTCTTAGTGCTTGTGGTTCGGAGATGCATATAACATCATCAACTTCACCAATAAAGTTTCTTTCTTCTCGCATCCATTTTCTTAGAACTCTTTTTGGATAACTCAATCCCTCAATAAGTTCATGGGCATCATAAATTACCTTTGTGTTTATTCCAGATTTCCTGAGGTGTTTAGCAGCTGTAACCCCAACCCCGATCATGTGGTAATCATGCGCATGTATCAGATCTGGGTTGAGCTCTTCAATAATTGGACCAAACGCAGCTTCATAGTCTAAGAACACTCTTTTTTGTAGTGCTTCAGAGATTCGATTTTGAAGCCTTCTAGTAATGCGGTTTCCTATCTTAAGGAGGACATCAAAAGCGCGATTCAACCATTTTCTTGTTTCAAAGACCTTTCGAATAACTTTGATCTTCAGCTGTATCAATTTGTGGGTGACAGATAAGGAATATTTTTTAATTGGCTTCTTAGAGAGTGCGTTTCTCTCGGCTTCTAGTCGGCGAATAAGCCCGCTATTGTGTACAAATTTCCCTTCGTATCGTGCTTTAAGTTCGGTTTCGCTGAAGGGTCTGAGCTGTAGCCTTAATCGTTTCGATTTGTCCCTAGCTACAAAGGCGATAGGAACTTTAAGTACTCGAATGTTACCAAAGTTTACCTCTGACCTATTGTGTGTTGGGGAGTAGCAGATAATCGTAGTTTTATACCCTGCGTTAACAGCAGTCATAGCAGCTTTTTTAACTCGGCTATCAAAAGTAATGTCATTTCCGACGATCGCTACAAGGTGAGGCTCTTTAGTCATGGGTTGCAATCCCAAGATTTTCGTATGTTTCTAGAAGTAAGCCGATTTGGTGCTCCCATGAAGTCTTTGACAGTAAGTTCTCATCTTTTATGGCAACAGCATATGTCGCAGGGTCATTAACAACTTTACTAATCGCCTCACTCATTGATAGGGAGTCCCCTCCCAAAAATACTTCACCGATGCCACTTTGCTTGACAAATCTTTCCATATCAGGGTTATTGCTTACCACGACTGGAACTCCAGCATGAATGGACTGAAATAATTTGTTGGGTAAGGCGACTTCATAATTTTCAATTTCTCTGCTTAACGGTATCAACGACAGGTCGGCACTGGAGATATAAGAAACTACTGCTTCTGGTTCAACGAAAGGAGCAAAATGCACCCTATCGTCAATCCCCATCTCTATCGACCGATCCTTCAATGTAGCGATATACCCCGTCATTGAAGCTGATACAAAGACTAAGTGGATACTCTCGTTGAGATTTTTCATAGTTTTAAGTATCAGCTCAGCTCCTCTGTGAGGGGCTATACCACCAACATAAACCATGAGTGTTTCCCTAGATGATATGTTGACAATCTCCCTCAACGGTTTTGTAGTCGTGGCAGAAATTAAATCTGGGGCATTGAGAACGATAGTTACAGGTACGCTAAATCTCTTTTCTGTAAGAGCCTTTAAGCCTGGCGATACTGTTACTAGTGCATCTGCCATATGAGCGTATTCATTTTCCAAATCTTCGTATCCGCAACGTTTACGTATCCCAATTGGTAACCCTGGGATGTATTCGTGGATATCGTAAACAAGTTTGATATTTCTCCCATTTTGAGACGCTCGTTGAATAGCACGTGCGGCGAGACCGAGATGAAAAATATCATGAACATGAATTAAGTCAGGCTTTAATTGATCGATAACTGGGCCCAAACTCTTTTCATAGCGGTGCATTTCTGGAAGAACCCACTTCCAGGACCTGCGCCAAGTTATCCGTGAGAATCGGCGAGAGACAAACCAGAGTGACCCGAGAAGAATCTTTCTTTTTGTCTTAAGAAATATCATCCCAGTCCTACTTTTATACTTTCCAAATATTGCCTTAATTGAGCTTTCATCAGTTTCTGTGCGGTGAATTCGAGCTCTTTTGATCTGATTACCGGTATAAGAGACGAGGCAATTAATGAGATATTTAATGCTTTCATTTGAAAAACGAAAAATAAACGGAATTGATCTAAATTCCTCTGTTATGGGGTACCGACAAAGGAAAGCCCCATGATGGCTCTCTATACTCGCAGCTTGTTTGGAGGAAGTCACTCCCATCGCAATTACTGAGAAACCTGAACGTGAGAGTGACGCAGCAGTCTTTCTCGATCGGATATCAACAGTAATATCATTTCCAATCAGAGTTAGTACTCGAGGTCCTTCAACAGCAGGCCATTCAGGTATATCCATAATTGTAAGTCTAGGAATCACGAGGAAACTAAGCACTATTTTGGTTCTAGAACGCAAA
>MDSZ01160793.1_pt1 | contig 12268 bp, 11 predicted proteins | sample 811201 | NCBI WGS metagenome assembly MDSZ01 (sample SAMN05326647, study PRJNA326480) | marine metagenome | isolation source: seawater | place: Indian Ocean: North | collected 2010
CCATCTCTGCCTGCGAAGTCAGTTTTAGTTCCTAGTGACATTTGTTAAATCGTACTCCCTTTCAGTATTTAGACGTTCAAAGCGGAAGAGTCCTTCCTCCTCTTCTTTGCCCCATCTAAATTCTCCTGTATCTATATCTATACCAGTATCACGAGACTGATATAGGGTACCATTAAATGATATCTCACTCTTTACTCGTGTATTCCTAAGAATACATTCACCCCTCACTTCACCAAACCACCAACCACCATGGTATCCCCATTGCAACTGACAACCATCTGTCTGTGAATCTATATTAAATGCAGACGTAATAACTGTATGCTCATCAAGATATTCACACGTTAAGTGATAATGTCTGTATGCTGTGTCCTCTGTCTGGTAGTTATACCATTGCTTCAAATCCAATACATTCTCTGCAATCTTTTGGTATAACACATTTATCTGTGGCCACTTGGTGGGGTTAGTAAATGCTTGTTTTCTATTACGATAATGTCCAAGAATCTTGGATTCAAAGAGTGAGGTCATACCATCCTGTAATAATCATTTTCTCTTCATTGGGTGCGGGGCATCCCTTATGAAAATGTGTCCAATCTGCTGGCCAGATCAGGGTTAATCCCTTGCTTGCTCTTACTTTACACTGTTGATATTCAAAGTATGTTTCACCACCCTTTTCAATAGTGTTAAGAAAGGTCATCCATGCCATGATTCTGCCTGCACACTGTGGGTGTGCATTACTTCTCTCACAGTGTAGCGAATGAAATCCACCACCGCGAGGATACCATTGTATATTAAAATCCTCCAACAAATCCCACTTAATTTCTTTCAAAGTAGGATAATGATTAACATACTCCTTAGTGACCTCTGCCAGAGCATCAATGTATGCTGTTATTCTTTTGTCTTTAATATATCTTGGAAGAGTCAGGTCAATAGAGTCTTTCATACTCTTATCTACACCATGACCTGTGTGACCTTCTTCTTTATCCAAGTAGTCACAATCATTCCAGAAGTCTATAACTCCATCTACTATTCCATGATCTATCTTTGCACCTCCGATAAAACTCTTCGGTGCATCAACATCAATAAACATAATTTAGTCGTCGTACACTAGGCACTCTGGTTCTTCTGGGTTCTGATCACAAAATAGTTCAAGTGCATTTGGATCGTGATGATCACCCGCTTCAATCTCTGACTTATGGTGCTCTGCGTACTCTTCTAAATCATGGAGTTCGCTCTTGTAATGACGACGAGCAGCGGGAGAAGTTAGAGGGTTGTCGATAAGATCTCTGTCTTTCGCAATATGTTCTTCTATACTTTTCATTTTATTACTCCGTATTTACTACTATTTATTATAGCATCTCATTATGTAGGTGGCAAGGAACCTCTACAAAGGAAGAGTTCTGTGGTGATTCCCTGTTTTTGGTACTGATGAATGACTCCTTTCACAATATATTTACCAGAATATACCTGATCTCTTTTAACCTTATCTTTACTCTCCTGCTGTGATGATGGGAGTACAACCTTGATAACATCACCTGACCTAATCTTAGTGTTACCAGGGACTTTGATAGTTAGAGAGTGTGTGTTGAACAATGCCCAACGTGCTGCTGAGTATGTTGCAGCAGTTAAAATACTTTCATCTGCAAAGTCAGCACCACCTTTCTTAGACGCTGCTGTTTGATTGGTATACCCTGGCAATACTTTAAACTTAGTTCTTGTTGGAAACAGATCAAGATACTGTTTTATATGTTCCTGATCATATGGTAGACCCTCATGTAGTTTAGATGCTTTACTAAATGTTTTCAACAGATTAGTTACAAGAGGTCCACTAATTGTACCAGAGGGATTACCCATCCTTTCTTTGTTTTCTATCTCACCATCAGTAATATCTTTGGTTTCCCCATTACCTTTTGGTTTCCATGTAAATGAGGTATCTCCTCCTGTATTTTCAAAGGTAGAGTCACCTTGCTCTGCTGCTGCTAATTGTTTTAACTGTGAATTAGTTAGTGTGTTATATCTGTCACCTATAAAATCTGCAACATCACCTACCTTATCAACGAACGCATCTACCAAGTTAGACGAAGTGGCACCTGGGTTTGGTATGAAACTCTCAGTCGTTGATGCCATAACAATACCGTATGTACATTGTTTGTATGCACCTGATCTTAGTTTCTCTAATTGGTTTGCTCTCTCAGGATATTTGATTGACTCAATCTTAAAATAGTTCGTTGCAGGGTCATATGTTCCTACATTAGACTGTGCATATGTGTATGTAAACTTAGGTTCTTGTTCACATAGAGAGTCCATGGATTTAAAATTCCATCCATCCCTACTCTCCCAGAATAAGAAACCACTTTGTGATTTACCTTTACCATTTTGTCGTAGACCACTTACATTCTCAGTCCTACACACCTTATCAGACATGTATGCAATAAGATCAACAGGTCGCCAGTTAGGTGACAAGACATTAATGTTAGTATGTGATTCTATGTGTATCTTCTTATCTGTTTTTAGATTCTTCTTCAACATATCTTTTACGATATCTGTCTTACCAGAGACAGGTCCGAACTGTCCGAATGCACGGTTAGATTCATTCTTGTATATCTCAGGTGATGCACAATGCAGAATATACATCTTCTGCCTTTCTTGTTTAATGACTGCACCTATCTTGTAGATTTGTAGTTGATGTTTGATTCTACTACCAGCAAGCATTGCTGTTTCAAAGGTTAAGTTAACCTTCTCACTACCTAATATTTTCTCATCAAAGTTAATACTATCAAGAATAGTGATGTCACATCTAATGAATGCACTATCAATCGACTCGTACCATTTATAATTGGCAACGAGTTCCCTGATGTCAACTGGTTCATCGTTAATGATGACATCTAGTTTAGATAGTTTATAACTTTTAGCAGAACCTGTACTCATAATATTTCAAAGGGAGAGGGTGCGATAGCAGCAAGTAATCCAAACCTCGGTTTTATATATTCGTTAGCAGGAACCACATACTTCTGACCACCACCAGACAAACGTTTTGCTGGTGTTGCACCTGTTGCTGATGCATCAATAGGATTCAAGTCACCAACTACCATGTTGGAATTACCAGTTTTAGTTGCTTCATTCAGTGCATTATTATTCAACATTGTACCTGTATCTTTGGTGTCTGCAATTAGTTGTGAAAGATACTCTGCACCACCTAATTCTTTGAATACATCTGCAAAGTTTGGTGGTTTCTTTGGTCCATCCTCTGTTGAGGAAGTATCCCCTGTTGACCCACTAACCTTATCATTTGTAATTGGTGCATCTTTTGGTATTAGATTTGCTTCGGTGAACGATGCTTTGATTGCATCTGTGTACTTAGTTCCTTTTGTACCGAAACCATCTACACCTACCTCACCAGTCTCTGCCCACTTAGCAGCACCCGCCCATCCTTGGTTGTGTGCATATGCAAGGATCTGTAATTTCCTGAGTGGATCAGCGTCTTTATATGCTTTTGATGCTTGTAGATACTTGTGGTTTGCAATAGTAAATCCTGCGAACAACCATTCCTGCAACTTCTTATTATTACGGAATAGTTTTCGTTTGAAGTCATTGGGATTATCAGAATGCCCTGGGTCAGAAAGTCCCATAATCCTTGCACCATCAGTCTTTGCAGCACCACCTAACTGATACTTACCATCATAGTAATCACCACTACCACCAAATACTGCATACTTACCACTTGATTCTATCTCAGCGATTGTCCTTCGGAATGTATCCCAAGTCTTTTTATCTGCACCTAACTCTGATTTAATTTTCTTATAAGGTGGTTTATCTCCACCACGACCCAATGTGTTTGCTAGTGCGCCAACAAGACCTCCTGCTGCCATAGGTGCCACATTAAATCCAGCAGACTTTGCTTCCAACAGTCTGGTATTAGTCAATCCTGGATTCTGTCGTGTTGCTGGTGTGTCATATGGTATGACAAATGCTGATCCAAGTGGTCCACCACCAGCACGCCTTTCTGGTGTAGCGACATACTCCTTACCATGACCAATGAAGTCTACCTTTTTACCTGACAATGACACAGGATATCCAGACATCGGACCATTGATCCAACCACCCTTTGCCATCTTGGGTGGACCATCAGTTAGTTCTGGGTTATTCTCATTTGCCTTGGTCAATGCCTTTTGCCTTGCCTCTTCAATCGCTACTAGGTCAGTAATTACTTCTCCTTTGTCATCATAATATGTTGCGTTAGCACCTGGACCCGAACTCAAATCTGTGGTTGTGACTTCTTCTGTATCTACTTCATTGAGATCATCTTCACCACCATCATTTTGGTTCATTAGCATAGCACCAGTGACCAATAGACCACCAGCAGCGACCATACCCCACAATCCCATACCTTTTACCAGTCCAATCAATCCTTTAACCATGCTACCAATACCTTTAAAGAGACTCGTCAACAGTTTGAATAGTACACCCTTGGCGAATAGAGTATATACACCTTTGGCACCGAAGATACCCAACTTTGCCATTGCCATAGGTGCAAAGAATAATCCCAACACACCCATAAATTTAGCAAAACCAAATATCTTCTTGAAAATATTAGGACTCTCAAAGAAATCTACAAGTCCACCAATACCAAAGTTTACCATAAATCCAGCAACACTTATAAAGAACTTGAATATACGACCTATTCCTTTGATAGTCTCTCTCAACTTCTGTTTATTTGCTGGATTTGACATCCATTTAAACACATTGAATGCAACGACCTTAACAATCAGGTCATTAAACAGTCCTGCAATACCAGTTATAAAACCAAGTCCTGCCTTACCAACTGCTTTAATAGTGGGTATGCTTGCCTTGATTGTTGACTTCAACATTTCTTGAAGTCCTTCTGACTTCTTATCTTTCTTTTTACCCTTCTTAACTAACTCCTTCTTCTTTATTTTCTTTAACTCTTTCTTCTCTTTGTCAATATTATCCTCTCTCTTTTCCATCAACTCCTGCATCATTGTCATATTTGCAACAGTATACTCTTGGAATGTCTCTTTTAATTCTTCTGTAATAACTGCAATACTATTGACAGTAGCACCTAAACTATTAATCGCACTAATATTTTTAGAGAAGTTAATAGTTGGTTGAGTGACTACCTTATCACCAACCTTGACTGTGATACCACCACGCTTGATGGTACCAGGGTTAACCATTTTGTACAGTCTTGCTTTTGCCATTATACGATCATTGCGTCAGTTTCTGGGGTGATGTCAATAGTGACCTCAGTCTCGATAGGAACACCAATCTTAATCTGTTGTCTCATTACCATGATCTGAGTTTCAGTCAGATTTTCTTTATCACGTCTAACTTTGTCCTCTGAGATTGTTTTAAGTTGCTCTGTCTTGGTATTTATTGCATCAGTCTGTACTGGATCGATTGTATCCTTGATTAGAGTAGAGAGATACTCTGGACCACCTAGTTCTGCAAAGACATCTTTGAAACTTGGTGGTTGCTTTGCTGTTACCTTTACATCATCTGTCTTCTCTTCTTCATCCTTAACAACCTTGTCCTTCGGTTTAACAAGCATGTCACCGAAATTCTTCACACCTTCCATCAATCCATTGAAAGATCTAGTAAACACATTACCGTCTTTCTCTTTACCATCTATACTCTGACCTATCTCCACATTAGGATTTGGTTTTACAATACCACCCTCTGACTTCTGCTCTAACTTGTTGAGATTGTCAGTTAAGATTTGAAGTTTCTTCTCATTAAAAGCTAACTTTCTTCCAGTTTTATCAGGTATGTCACCATTTTTCAATTTTTCAATTCTATTCTGAGTGAATTCGATCCTTCTTTCTAAATCACTCCTAGTAAAAGGACCTTCCTCTATAACATAATCACCATTCTCTTCATCTTCGGTGCTACTACTATTCTCTAAATCATATGCAAAGTCCATTTGTATTGATGGATCTCTAAGTAGAGGTCTCTTCTTCATGCCTAACATGTTAGCAAGTGGATCCTCATTTGCGAGTACATCTTTAATCCCAGGTGTCTTTGCTAGTCCTTCTAACAGTTTGTTTGCCAAGAAATCACCAGCAACACCACCCAGTGCACCTGTAATAAAACCAGGGATACCACCAAACGGTGAACCAATAGCGAAACCAGCACTATATCCCAACAAACCACCAGTTGCTTTAACAAGTGCGTTGATAGGTGACTCACCCATAGCATAATCTAAGAGTCCCATTATCGCTGCAATCGCTACATCAATACCACCTATCTTTACATTTGCCTTTGCTGCTTTTAAGAAGTCCCTAAAAGATGTAAATCCAGGGTTCGTAAATGCTCCTTTTACTGCACTCTTTGCAATGTTCTTTGCCGATTTTAGTGCTGTCTTAGGATTAGACAACTTCATCACTTGTTTAATATACTTGTTCTTTTTAAGAGTCGGCATCAAACCCTCTTTCACTTTTTTCATTACAACTTCACCTAATTTCTTAGGATTATTAACAAGTTCAGCAAGTCCTTTTATATTCTTTGCTTGATTAGCACCCCAGTTCCATGCTCCTTTACCCCATTTCTTAGCAGTTTTTATTGCTGAGGTAAATTTATCCTTAGCAAAGTTCTTAACACCTTTAAAGGTACTACCCACCCTTTTCCTAACACTACCAAAGAAGTTACCTATACCCGCTTCAACCCTGTTACCAAATGCTATGGTAGATTTTATTAGAGACTTACCTTTACTTACAGCAACGTTCTTTACGTTAGTAAGTGTTTTCTTACTGTTCTTTATAAAGTTCTTTGCATCTTTTTTAAAGTTTGCGAACCTATTGTTCCTTACCTTATTCTTAAATTTATTCTTTGCTGCTTCTGGACCATACCTTCTCTGATATCTCTTACGAAGTTTCTTACCTGAGTCACCCTGCATCTGCTTATTAAATCTATTCTTCCTAAACTTCTTATTGTTTGGTCCACAACCCATAGCATTAGCGACTGCTGCTGTACGACCCAAAGACGTCATGAACGCAACATCACTTATAAGTTTCCATGGCATGAGTGTGCGACTCAATAAGTAGAACGATGCTAACCCACCAATAATTTGTAATACGCCAAACATCTTATCATATACTTTCCCCATCCCCTCTTTGTCAGGGTTATCACCAAATACTCTACCAATACCTTCCATTACATTGGTGACACCAAACTCCCCAAGTTTGAGTGCAAACCTACCAATCGCTCCTATTGCTTTTAGGACTGTCTTTACTTTCTCTATATTTTCTTCATCTGAAATAAAATCAAAGATCTTATATGCAACCATTGCACCAAAGATCCTAACAAATGGTGACAATAGGTTACTGACACCCTGTAAGAACTTTTCAAGGACACCTTTCTTTTCTTTATCTTGCTTTGCTAATTTCTTACCTAGTTCCTCACCCTGTTCTTCCTCGTCACCCTCCTGATCTTTCTCTGCTTGTTTATCCTGTTCTTTCCCTTCTTCTAATACCTCTTCTTGATCTGATAATGGTTTAATTATATCTAACTTATGTTCATGTTCCTTCTCTACCAGTTCTTTTTCTTTCTCTAAGAATGCTTGGGATGAGTCTGCCTGTACTTGCATGATCTCTTTTAGATCATGTACAATCTCACCAAAATATGTAACAGCACCACCTAACCTGTTCTGACTGACAATAAGTGGTCGCATGGATTTGACCAGAGGGGAACTGCCACCAGGGGGTTTAATACTAATATATTCTCTTAGTGCTGCTGACATTTAGAATGTGGTCTTGTTCTTATTCTTCTGCCTCTCCATACGTTCTTCTTCTTCCTTCAAATGAGCAATAAGCAAGTTGATATAGATGTCCCTTTCCCAAGGGATCATATTATCTAATTCAGTCAAACTATACTTGTGATGCTGCATTAATGCGAAGTTTGTCTTATAGTGATTCATAAGACTGTCATGCATTAATGCTATCCGAAAAAAGCAGCAAGACCCTCTAACGTCACTTTATTAACAACTTTTGTTTTAGGGTTAGTTACTTCTAGGGTATGCGACAACTTAGGCATAGTCTCGAAGAAGGATTGTATCTTAGCGAACTGTGCATTATTCATCTCACCAATGAAGTCTTTTGCTTCTTTCGATGTGAAAGAATCATAGATCTCATCACCATCATATACTTTATCAATACAGTCTGCTGCGAGAGCAAATACATCATCTACATCTGGGTTATCCATCATATTACGATCCACGAACGCATCCAATGCAGGATATTTCATTTGAATCTTGATGTCATCACTCAATGGGATGATAGTTTTATGGTCTTTTGGTACTTCTACCTCAATGGTATTCAAATCCAGAGTTACTTGTACTTCTGTCTCACCGTCATCTTCACATACTACTTTGAACTCACTCTCTTCTCCAACTGCTTTGGATCTGATTTGTAGGAACAAGTATTCTAGTTCAAATGTTGGTAGATCATCTACATTTTTCAAATCAGTACAAGACTTTAAAATGTTCTTGACTGCTTTGATCATTTCTTTCTCTTTCTGAGTCTCCATTGCGAGATACAGAAGTTTCTCCTCTTTTACTAGGAATGGTCGAAAGTTCACCTTTTTACCTGTGACTGGTAGTTTACAGTCGTAATCAGGTACAACAAGTTTAGGTAATGGCATAATAAACTATAATATCATTTTTATTTATACTACTTATGCTAATCCTTGGTTGAAGTTAAACGTACCAAACTGAGGTTTGGAGTAGAATCTCCTAAACTGCCTAATAATCTCATTTATACTCTCATCTTTCTCTGCCTGTTGTAGGTCTTTCCTTAAATTCATCTTCCTAGCATCTTTTAGATTCATGCCTTTATCTACTACATCCATCCTATATCTCTCAAAATAGAATGATACATCCATGTACATCAGTCCATTTTGTTCGTTATCTAGTTGTATTTGACCAAGATTGAATGGATATGCTCCATATAACTTAAATACAGCACTGTTTATGTAGTTAGCATCACCGTCTCTGTCATTTCCTTTTGGTCCATACTCCCATTTCCTGATTACCATGTCTATAACATAGTCATTATAGAATGCCACGGTATTATCAGAGTCAGATGCAGTCATGTGTAACCAGTGTTCAAAGAACTCTCTATGTCTCTGGTCTTTCTGTACTAAGAACTGTACGTTGATCTCTGAATTAGTTTGTCCTGTTGCAAATCTCCTAATCTGTCCAATATTATTAATTTCACCAGTAGTCACTGCTCTACTAGGTAGAGTAACATTGTTAGCATAGAAATCAATACTTTGAACGGTGGTACTCTTCTTCACATCATTAAACGATGTCATACCACCAGGTGCAGCAATCTCAATACTATACTGGTTAGTGTTTGCAGGAGCATTCGCTGCGTCAAACGCAATATACTTCTGCCATTTCTTAAATGAACTTGGTGCTACTGATTCAGTCATCTACTTTAACCTACTCCAAATGTGACTACTGGGTATTTCTATTCGTACACCACCAATTTCTCTAACAAACTGCTCAGATGGTAATGGAACGAAGTCTTGAAGATCAACAGGAGGAACTAATCGTATATTAGATGCCCTACCTATAAAGTATTTATGATGGCAACGCATAGGATATGCAATAGAACCGCTACCCCACTGTTTTGCAATGGATCTGCGTGCAGTAGGTCGCAAATAATGTAGATTACCACCAGAAAAATGCCCCTTGATAGGGTCAATATCAATAACAAGGGTCATTGGAAATGTATCAAAGAACGGTAGTTCTTCGGTCTTTGCACTATAACTGTAATATATGCAATCACCAACTTTGACTTCACCTGGGTCTAATGCACCGAATAACTCTCCTCTGTACCAGTCCTTTGACTTTGCTCTACCACCTGTTTTCTTTTTGATGTCCTCGAATACACTCATACCTTTAACTCATTTTCTGTGAGTATCTTAAACTCCATGCGTCTATCTTTGCAGTATTCTACCGCTGCTTTCCACTTTGCTTCATTGACTGCATAGGTCTTAATCTCAGTTATATACTTCTTTGTACGTCTGCGCTGTTTCTTGGGAGGTGTTGTTTGCTTATTCGGTTTGACCTCAATAATAAACTTCTCCGTCCTCCCAGTTTTAGTCCTTGCTCTGACATAAAAGTCTGGGAAATAGCGGTGAACCCGCCCATCAACAGGACTAATATAAGGAATAACGATCTCTTCACTACCCCACTCCAATATGTTTTCGTTCTTGTCGCACCATACCATGAACTTTCTTTCCCATAAACTTCTATAAATAATACTTGTAGGGTCGCCCTTGTATTTATTTTTGTTAGTAGGTCTATAACGCCCAGAATATGCCATGTCAGGAAACTCACGATTAATGTATCCAACACCAGCGGTTAGAGGACCTCAGTCTACTAACGATGCTGATGATATTTCTAAGGATGCACAATTCGGAACAAAAGCAATAGATTATCTAAGATTTACAATCCTAGATCCAGAGAAAGGTGCAAACCCTTTTAACTATGTATCTGGAACTGGTGGTCAAGCGGGTGCTTTACAATCAGGTGGGGGTATGTTTACCCAAGACCAGATATACAAGACAATATACTTATATTTACCACATAGACTTGCTGAACAATATGGTGTTAACTATGAGAAAGCATCGTTAGGTGCATTTGGTGCTGCTGGTATCGGTGCAATACAAGGTGGAAATACAGATGCAGCAAATTTAGAGACAGTATTGACAAACGCTGCTGATTCTGCAAAATCAGAGGTTGCATTCAGTGCAATCGCAGGAGTATTCAATCAACTTAGCAGTACACTAGGTTTAGAGGGTCAAATCAGTAAGAATCAAATATCTGCACTAGCAAAGGGTCGAGTTTTCAACCCATACGAAGAAACAGTATTTAAAGGTGTCAACTATCGTAGTCATTCCTTTGATTTTGACATGGCACCTCGTGATGATAAAGAAGCACAAGCAATAGAAGACATAATTTCAACAATGCGTGAAAGTATGCTACCAAACACAAGTGGTGCAACTTCACAGTGGTTGACTATACCTAGATTCTTCAAATGTGAGATTATGAGGTTTGTACAGGGTGGTGGTGAATCACTGAATAAACCCGCAAGACTTTCTAAACTGCTTACATTCCCAACAAACATGGTGCTTACCCAAATGAACGTAGATTTGACCCCATCTGGTCAAAATACCTCATTGAGGAAACCAAACGATTCCAGAGATTATGGTCCTGCGTCATATCGCATGTCACTTACATTTGATGAAACAGCATTTGTTACTCGTAACTTACTTACTGGTGAAGATACAACAAAAACTGAAACTAGCAACGAATAATGGCATATTTTTCTTATCTACCAAAAGTCGGAGTTAGGGTATCTACATTTGTTACCAATAATGTAGAACCCTCCATTATTGCACGAAATATATTCAGAAAATGCAGACTTATTGAAGATGTACAAGAAAGCATTCTTGGATTCCAGCAGTACACCATTGGAAACAACGAAAGACCCGATAGAGTGGCATATAACATATATGGCACTAGCACATACGATTGGGTAGTGTTGCTATGTAATAATATAGTCAATGTTTACGAAGACTGGCCCTTAGCAGAAGATGAACTGCAAGAATTGGTATCTAGGAAATATGGGTCACCAAACGGTGTTCATCACTATGAAACAAATGAAATTAAAGACCTAGATACAGGAAAAGTGCTTATTAAGGAAGGAATCCAAGTAAATCAGGAATGGGGTTATACAAGGTCAGATGGCACTGTTGTCGCAAACACCACATATCCAGTTTCCAACTATGAGTACGAAAAGTCAATAAATGACTCAAAATCGAATATTTGGTTGTTAAAACCAACTTTTATTGAGGACTTTATTGACGAATTTGAAGAATTGATGAAATATGCTCCAAATCAGGAAATTGACTCAGAAACAGGAATTAAGATAACACCGAATATCATCAAAGAAGTGTTTATTACGAAGAAAGAGGAATATACAACAGAATACGGTCTTGCCCCCAGTATCGAATTTGCTTCTGCAATCGAATTGGTTAACAAGACCGTTACTACGACTACTACTGAGAGTGGTGCTACAACCACTTCTACAATAACGTCAACATCAAGTAATGTGAATTCTAGTGGTGTCGTTGCAGGAACGACGGACGCTTCGTCTACAACAAGTGAATCAACAGATGACACATCTAATACATCATCTTCTTCATCGTCTTCTAGTAGTTCTAGTTCTTCTTCTGGATCCTCTTC
>MDSZ01091978.1_pt1 | contig 12267 bp, 19 predicted proteins | sample 811201 | NCBI WGS metagenome assembly MDSZ01 (sample SAMN05326647, study PRJNA326480) | marine metagenome | isolation source: seawater | place: Indian Ocean: North | collected 2010
AGAAGAAAGACTTTATGTTCCATCTAAATTTGATAAAGCATTAGATAGATTAAAATTTAATCAGTTTACCCCAAACAATATAAAAAAATTATCTAAAAAATTCAAAGTTGATTACAAAGATGCAGTTGAATTCATTAAACAAAACAAAGTAATTAATGTTGCAAACAAACCAACAATGGCAGAAGGAAGTTCATTCCAAAGAAATAATTCTCGTAAACCACCTGCACCCTATGGTGGATTAAATCATCACATACTTAATAAATCATCAGTAAGAAAACATGATGATGATGCAAACTTTCCAAAAAAAGATAGTGGACAGGAAGATTTGGATGAGGCAAAAGTAGAAACAGAAAGATTCTTTGGTAAAAAAGGTATTATCATTATGATTCGTGATGGAAACAAAATGGTATCTGCAATCTTCAAAGATAAAAAGAACGCTGATAAGTTCAATAGAAACAAACCAGCTGATGTTAAAAAACTTCTACAACTTGCTAAAAAAACAAAATTTCCAAAGGCAATTGATGAAAATGAAGGGTTCGCATCAGATGCACAAAGAAGAGCTGCATTTGCGAGTGGATATAAAGCAAAAGGTAAAAAAGGTAAGAAGAAAAACGAATCAAAGTTTGCAAAGAAACCTGAGGTAACTCCAAAACAATTATTGAAAATCCAAAACGATATTAGAAAGATTAATAGAAAATTCAGAGTTTACATGAGTAAACATCCTGTCAGTAAAGGTGAATTAAATATTGAATTAGGACATGGACATGATAATGATGCAGATATTCATAAGATTTACAAAGTATTACAAAGACATACTGGTAGTTGGAAAACTGGTCGTATCTTTAATGAAGGGTGGAGTGAAAAATATAAGAAAAGTATAAACTGTAATAATCCAAAAGGATTTTCTCAGAAAGCACATTGTGCAGGAAAGAAGAAAAATGAAAGTATTGCACCAAATCACGATGGTAAAGCAGCACCTTATGGTAGTGGATATAAAAAGGTAGATGAAGTAGGTGTATTTCCAATTAAAAATTATTTAAAAGGAATGATTCCAAAAACGGCAATCGATACAACAACTCCTCAGAAAAGAGAAAGATTGAAATCACTTATTAAGGATTTAGTGGCTACTTTAAATGATTATTGGAAATCTCATAACATACCTTATAGAGTAAAACAAAGAATGAAAATTTAAAAAAGGAATACAAGATGTCAAAATTTACAAGAGAACAGATACAATCAACACTTGAAGGAAAAGGATATAAATATTTTACAGGTGGACAATGGGATGTAAACATTGTAGGAATTAGAAACTCCGCAACCAAAAATAGAGTTACTAATGCTTTTGATGATAAACTTACTATCTCATACAAAAACGAAAATGATGAATGGTGTTATCATGAATATGATTGTACAACAGACCCTGGCACTCATTGGGTAGAAAATTTACTTAGTTCTGATGGAGTTGCAATTCTAAAACCAGGTCAGTACAGAGGTTCTCATAAGATTGGATTACATCAAGGAAAATATGAGGCACTAAGACAAAAGAAACCATTAAAAGTTTACAGAGATGGTGATTTGGATAATGAATATGATTTGATTGAGGAAAATGTAAAAGAAGGAATCTATGGAATTAATATTCACAGAGCAACTTCTAAAAGTGGAGGTAAAAGTGTTAGAGTAGATAAATGGTCAGCTGGTTGTCAAGTAATTGCAAGTAATTCTGATTTTGTTGAATTTATGGAAATATGTAATAAGGCAAAAGGAATATGGGGTAATTCATTTACCTATACACTAATTGAAAGTGAAGATATAGTATAATAAAAATAAGTTACAAAAATAAGTTATAGATTATGATAAAATATATTAAGAGGAAAATTATGGCATTCGGAGACTTATTTAAAGACGAAAACGATATTAACGAAAAATCTATTGTTGGATTTATATCATTTACAGTAATGGTGATATTTGCATGTGCTGATTTACTTACTGGCTATTTAGGAAAAGATTTAGTAATAAATGAATTTATCTACAACTCTTTTGTATGGGTAACACTTGGGTGTTTCGGTATTGCAGAAGCTGGTAAGGCATTTGGTAAAAAAGAATAATTGAATTTAAATTAAAAGTTATGGTATATTGGTTTACAGGACAACCAGGGGCAGGAAAAACTGTTCTTGGAAAAAAATTACACTCGTTTCTAAAAACAGAAAAAAGAAATTGGAGGAGAGATGTCTTTCATCTCGATGGCGATGACCTCCGAGAATTAACAATCAACAAAGATTATTCAGAAGAAGGTAGAATAAGAAACATTAGGAACGCCCAAATGATTGTTGAATATCTACATAACAATGGATGTGATGTAGTAGTATCTCTTGTTGCACCATATAGATGGTTAAGAGAAGAGTTTAAAGAAAAAATAGGATTCAATAACTTCACAGAATTTTATGTTCATACATCACAAAAAAGAGAAAGAGATAAATTTAAAGTGAAAGATTATGAACAACCAGAAATTGAATTTATAGATATAGACACTACAAAAGATTCACCTGATATATCTTTTTCTAAAATCATAAATCATACAAGTAAAATTCTTAAACTTTAAGAGTTGACAAATAAATTAATATACACATTTCACAGAGCAATAGCTGATGAGTTTTATAGAGGTGTAGATAAGGATATTAAAATAGTAGCCTACATCGACTCTTACAAAGTATCTATTAACAACGCAATAAAATTAGGATATGATTGTGAATTATATTGTGATGCACATACAAAACAATTATTTTCAGGTTACAAGGCGTTAAAAAATCTTAAAATAAACATTATAGATATCGATATAGAAGGTATGTTTGATAATGTAAAATCATATGTTTATACTAAAAGAGATGATGATTTTATATTAATCGATGGTGATTGTTTTTTGATGAAAAGATTACCAGAAATAAAAAGTGATGTATTAGTTGAAACTCATGAACCAATATACGATATAGCTTACAAAGATACAGTAGAGTATTTAAATTCTATAAATGTTAACAAAATAGTAAAAGAATGGGTAGGTAATCCAAGAAAAACTATTGTTAACACTGGTTTGTTGTATATTAAGAATAAAGAAATTAAAGATATTTATGTTAAAAGATGTTTTGATTTACAAAAGTATATCATGGATAAAGTAAATTTTTCTGATTACTATGATTTAAATTTAAAATTCCATGCAACTTGTGCACAATATCTTTTATCAGAAATAATTGATTATTATGATTTAAAATGTTTATCATTTGAAAGTGGAACAAAACCAAATACATATTATCATCTGAAAGGTTCTGATAAATTCAAACTTTCAGATTTTACGAGATATAATTTAAAAGAGAAAACAGTATTATGAGAAAGTATAGTTTATTTATAGGAAGATGGCAACCATGGCATTCAGGTCATAGATGGTTGATAGACCAAAGATTAAAAGAAGGTAAAAATGTTTGTGTTGCAGTTAGAGATGTACAACCAAGTGAAAATCAGCCTTGGACTTCAAAAGAAATAAAAAATAATATAGAATATGAACTATCTGATTTAGTTGAAAGTGAAAAAGTTAAAGTAATAATTATACCTGATATTGAATCAGTTAATTATGGTAGAGGTGTTGGATATGAAATCATTGAACACGAACCACCAGACCAAATAAAACGAATATCTGCAACAGAAATCAGAAAAGGTATGAGGGAAGATGGGAAACTTTAAAAGGTTATGGATATTTGGAGATTCTTTTTCAACTCCTTGGTCTCAAACAAAAGGAGAACACAAAAGATATTGGGTTAAAAAAAATCCAATACATTTTGAACAAGTATTATTACAAAAATTAGATGTTGGAGCAAGTACAAATCTTGCAATTAGTGGGTTTGATAATTACTCTATATTAGAAAGTATTGGTAAGAATATAGAAAATATAGGTGATTCAGATTATGTTTTGATTGGTTGGAGTGATATAACAAGATATAGAACAACAAGATTAAATGATGATATATGGACAACCCTTACAGTTAATATGGTAATGCCTAAAACTGAACCAATTAATCCTATTTATCATGAAGAATGTTTTACTAGAGACCATCAGATAGTTGTAAAAGAATTAGAAAGTTGGATATGTATATTAAATAGGGCACTACCTAAGAATACATTACAATGGACTCCATTCCAAGACCAAGTAGTTCATCATAAAATGGATTTGTTAACACCAAACTTTAAATTAAAACCAATTTTTGAAGAAGGTGAAGTACAAGACAAACACATGACAGAAGATGCACACAAAGATGTTTCAGAATGGATGATAGATATATTTAATAATGGTAAACCCTCAAATAAAAACTTAATATAGTGGTAAGTAGAAAAAGACACATCTTAAAAACAATCTCTTGGAGAATCGTTGGTACTTTAGATACAATGATTCTTTCAGGTATAATCACAGGTTCTTGGGAAATCGGATTAGCGATTGGAGGTGTGGAAGTAATAACAAAAATGGTTCTTTATTATCTACATGAAAGAACCTGGTATAAATACAGTAAATATGGAATTGATAAATCCGCACGTCAGAAATGAATGGGATGATTTAAAAGAAATCATAGTAGGAACAACAAAAGGAGCACAAGTACCAACAGTAGGAGATAAATGTTTACATAGTATTGACTATGCAGATTTATCTGATGAAGAATTTAATAATAGACCATCTGGTCCATATCCTGCAGGGGTTATGGAAGAAATGGAAGAAGATTTGGAAACTATGGTGGATACTCTTAAAGATTTAGGTGTAAAAGTACATAGACCTATTGATAGAGATTTTTCACAACCTATAAAAACAGAAAATTGGGAAGTGGATGGTTATTATAACTATTGTCCAAGAGATTCGATGTTGGTAATTAATGATAAAGTTATTGCAACACCAATGACACTTAGACATCGTCAAAATGAAGCAGAAACTTGTAAACCATTATTTAATCCAGAGTGTTGGGTAGAGGCACCAAAACCCAAACTTTTAGATTCAATTTATCAGAGAGAAGATTTATCTATCCCAACATTACTAAACGATGAACCTGTATTTGATGCAGCAAATGTAATCAAACATAACAATGATATATTATATCTTGTATCAAATACTGGTAATAAAGCGGGTGCAAAGTGGTTACAAGAATTCTTAGATTCTCAGCCATGGGGTGATTACACAGTACATCTTGCAGAAAATGTTTATGCTTATATTCACATCGATACTACTTTTGTATTTTTAAGAGAAGGTACAGTATTGATAAATCCACACAGAGTTAGTTGGAGAAACCTACCAGAATTCTTAAGTCATATGGAAATCATATGGGCACCTGAACCATATCCATCTCAAGTATTAGATAAGTGGTGTCCTGCATCACCTTGGCTTGGAATGAATATCCTACCTATAAACTCAAAACAAGTAATGGTTGAATCTAACCAAGTAATGTTAATGAAACACCTTGAGAAATTCAATTTTGAACCTATACCAGTTCAAATGAGACATGCTCGAACATTTAGTGGTGGACCACATTGTGTTACCCTTGATGTTTTAAGAGGATAGTGTATCAAAAAATTTTGATATCCTATACTTATATATAAAGAGTATAGTATGGAAAATAAAGAAAATAGAGCATTTCCTAACTTTGACCCCACTAATGATTTATCACAAGCTGGGAAACAAAGAAGAATGAAAAGAGGATTGGGAGCAAAACCTCTACTCGAATCAGAAATAAAGGATGCACAAAAGAAAGCTCGTTCTGCAATGGAAGCTGCAAGAGTATTGGGAGTATCCTATAACACTTACAAAAAATACGCTAGAAAATATGGAATCTTTGAGGATTTAAAAAATCCTGATGGAATCGGTATTAAAAAAGGTTATAACCTTAAAAGAGGTAAGTTTGCTTTAGATGATATCATCGCTGGAAAATATCCAGATTATCCTATATGGAAATTAAAACAAAGATTACTACTGAATGGTTATATGTTGGAAAAGTGTAATTGTTGTGGATTTGAAGAAAAGCGAGTTGTAGATGGAAAAGTTCCATTAGTTTTAGATTTCATAGATGGTAATAGAAAAAACCATAAGTATGAAAATCTAAGAATGCTATGTTTTAACTGTTCGTTTCTAATAAATGGTAATTTAACAGGTCCGAAGAAAGAATACGAATACTAAATGATACTCTTTGCTAATGGTTGTTCACACACTGCAGGTCAATGTGTACAAAAACCACTAACATGGCCATCCATGTTATCTCATTCATTGATAAATAAAGAATGGGATACACACGAATCCCATTATGGTGATGAACATAAGGTAACTAACCCACAATCATTAGTAGATAAAACAAAAAATCAATTATTTCAATTTTCAGACCATGGAAAATCAAATGATATGATTTACTATGAAACTCTTCATTTTTTACTAAGTTTAGAGAAGGAAAATATAAAACCTGATTTTGTTGTTATACAATGGAGTGGTGTAAATAGAAGAGTTCATTCAGTACCTGGTGAAAAAGGTATTATTGATGGTTTAGTTTTTGTGAATTCACACGATAACTCTAAATTTGGGCCATGGTTTGAACCATATGCTAGTAAACATACTCTTCAGATGATGTTACATTTACAAACATATCTGAAATTAAATGATATACCATATGCATTCATCCCCTATATGGAAGTTGATACTCAAAATAAGTATCTTATAGAGTTAGATTTTTTAGATGAAAGTAAATGTACAATTTCTCCTAAAATTGGTCATAGAAATGAATTTAGAAGAAAAGGTTTAACTTGTGATACACATGGTCATCCTAGTTTATTAGGACATTACTTTATAACAAATAAGGTTTTAGAAATATTAGGATGTGAAGAACTAATTAAAGGTTTAGATTTTCACTTAGAAAAAGATAAGACAGGAGTTACATTAAAAAGTAGTTTAACTCTTTTTAAAGAGAGAAGAAAATTTATAAAATATAATCAACATACTCTTCCAAAAGATGGTGTAGAAGAAAATAGTGATTTTTGGAATAGTGTATTGGAAAGGTATAAATCCTTGATATGAGTTTTATTATTGGGAATAAATGTGTAGGAGTTTGTGATACTGCATGTGTAGAAGTTTGTCCAGTAGATTGTATCAATGGGCCTCTTAGTGTTACTGATAGAGGTGCAGAAGTTGAAAAGATGACGGATGAGGAGAAAAAAGGTTTACAACTTTACATTAATCCAATCGATTGTATAAATTGTGGAGCATGTGTACCAGAATGTCCTGTTGAAGCCATCTATATGGATGAAGAAGAGGCCATTGCAGAGGGTGAATTAGAGGCAGTAGAAAAAAATTATAAATTTTATGGACAAAAATTTGGATAATTGAATTTTTTTTCGTATGTTAGCTAAAATAAATAATATATATTAATATAAACAAATATAAAGATGAATAAATTTTTTGAAGTTACAGTATCAATTGTAGTGGCCACACTAAAAAATGGAAAAGATAAAAAGAATAAAGAAATCTACTTAGTAGATGCATTATCAGTTACAGAAGCTGAGGCAAAGGTTGTAAATGATTTTGAATCTAGTGGAATCCAATTAGATTATAAAGTAATTGGAGCAAAAGAAAGTAGAATCATTAGGGTGATTGAAGGATGAGTAAAGAACCAGAAGTTAAAGTAGAAGAAAAGAAAATACGAGTTGCCAAGAGAGTTCCACCTGGAGATAGATGGATGCCTCTTGATAACGAGACTGTTATCTTGGAATCTCTTACCGATGTACTAGAATATATTTACCAAAAAGAAGGTGTAACACAATTCTTTATGGATGCTAGAGAAGGTTTTACTTACATCATTCAAACCGAAGAAAAAATTATAGAAAAAGAACCTCCGAAAAAATGGAGTTTATACGGTGAAGAATAGAATTAAGAAATACATAATCGTTTTACTTATGGCTTTATTATCCAGTCTTGGCTATCATGTAATGACTCATGAAGAAAAAGATGACAAGAGGATGGATGATGAAGAACATATGTTTATTTGATTATAGTATATTTATAGATAGAGTAATATTATTAATTAACAAATTTCAAAACAAATGAATACTATTTTAATTATTTTAGGTATCCTTGCAATAGGAGCCGCAGTTTATTTTTACTTTTATAAAACAGGTAAAATCAATGATAGAGATGGAGATTATATTCCTGATGAAGTTGAGGATACAGTTGATAAAGGTAAAGCAAAGGTTAAAAAAACAGTTAAAACTGTTAAAACAAGAGTCAGAAGAGTTAAAGAAGAACTTGGTGATGTTGCCGATGCAGTAAAAGAAGTTGGAAATCAACTTGGTGATGTTGGTTCTGCCGTAAAAGGTAAAACTAGAAAAGGTAGAAAACCTAAGAAAAAATAAGGAGTAAAAATACTTTGAGTTTAAAACAATTAATTACAGAAGCAGTAGTTGTTGATACGATGTTTGATGTCGAGGATGAACTAATGCATCTAAAAGAAACCATTTTAGAACAGATGATTATCGAGGGAGTTGATGACCCAGGTATTCTAAAATGTGTATTCATGGCTGGTGGACCTGGTTCAGGTAAATCATTCACTGCTATGGAAATCTTTGGTATTAATAAAAAACTCAAATCCTCATTTTCATCATTCGGATTAAAATCAGTTAACTCAGATTCTGCATTTGAGGCTGGTTTGAAAAAACATGGAATAAACCCAAAGGATTTAGCAAGAATCGAAAAAGAAGATGCTGAACTTTGGGATTTAATTACAAAAACTCCAGGTGGTATTAGAGATAAAGCAAAAAAACTTACTCAGAAACAAAAAGCATTTTATGAAGCTGGTAGATTGGGAATGATTATCGATGGTACTGGTCACAAATATGGTAAGATTGATAAACTTAAGAAACACGCTGAAAGTTTAGGATATGATACCTATATGGTTTTTGTAAATACCTCATTAGAAGTTGCCCAAGAAAGAAATAAACAAAGAGAAAGAATTTTACCTGATGCATTACTTCAAAAATCATGGACGGATGTACAAAACAATTTAGGTAAATTCCAAAATCTATTTGGTGGTAACTTTAGGATTGTAGATAATACAGTTTACAAACCTATAACACAACAAGTTCAAAAAGCAGTAAATAAATTCATTAGAAAACCAGTTTATAATAAGATAGGTGTAAAATGGATTCAACAAGCAAGAGTACTTAAGAACTTAAAACTTATCAAGAAATAAATTATTTTTAATGAATCTTCATCAAGATTTAAAGGAATACTATAATCCTTCTTCAGATTTTACCTCAAAGATTAGAACAGAAATTTTAATCTTAACAAATTCATATAGAGATATATCAATTACTACTAAAAAAATAGGAAGTAGATATCTTCAAGATTTAGGTGATTGGACAAGCCTTTCACTTAATTATACTTTTGATGAAGAATCTTTGATATATCCATATGGTGTACAATTAGGACATACAAAAAAATCTGAGATTACAGAAAAAGAAGTTGATAACTACCAAACTAATTCAGATTTTTTAAAATTTCACAACTTTTCTTCTTGGAATGAATTGTTTCAGAATGCAAATATTACATTTTGGTTAAGAGACCCATTAGATAGATTATTAACTGCAGTAATAGAAGAGGCAAAATCATCAGATGGAGATTTTAATGAAGATAGATTAGGAGAGTTTTTACATAAGTTACCTGGTCAATTCTATAATCATTTACAATTTAGTACATATCATATTAATGATTATAACCGAGTATGTTATCTAATTAGTTTAGTAAATGAAGAAAGTAAAAATCACTTTCCAAAAATATCAGATAATCCAAATGCAGGTGATATAAGTAATGATAAGTGGAAATCAACTGCATGGCCTAGTTATATTGACCATATTATGACAATATTTGGAGACCATCTTGCTTCAGAAACACTTTTTTATCATTTATTAACAAAAAAATGAAAAACATATATTTAATCCTGTAAACAAAAATAATCAGATTATGGGAATAAATGAGATATTAGAAAAACTAAACACAGTCAATTACGAACTCGAAAGTGCATTAGAAAGTAAAGACTGGGATGAAGTACAAGATGCAAAAAATACTTTAGAAGAATTACTTGAAGATGCAGATAGAATGGGTGATTACTTAGATTACGAAGAATAATGATTATACCAGTAGATATTAAACCTCCCAAACGAGTAGAAAAGATTTGGGGACATGAACTTTGGATACATAATGATGAAGATTATTGTGGAAAGTTATTAGTATTTCCAAAGAAAAATTCACACTTTTCTATGCACTATCATTTAAAGAAAAAAGAAACTTGGTATGTACAATCAGGTTCATTTCAATTTAATTGGATAGATGTAGAAGATGGGTTACATGAAAGTAGAATTATCAAAGAAGGAGATTCAGTACTAATAAAAAGAGGATTACCTCACCAATTAATAGCATTAGAAGATAATTCAACTGTATTTGAAGTTTCAACAGAACACTTTGATGAAGATTCATACAGAATTTACAGAGAAACACCAGATGACCTCTTAGACGATACCCATTGGGATAAATAAAGCAAAAAAAAAGGCAAAATAATTGATAAATGCCTTGGAAGTCTCGGCTATTTTACTTATATTAGCTATGTAAAGATTGATAAAAAGTAAAATATGAGTAAATACAATTCCTCCTTTTGGTACAATGATTTTGAAACAGATGACATCATTGTAGACCAACTTTCCGATAATGAAAGAAAATCCTTAGATTTATATAAATTAGCCTCATCTAAGAGGGCTATATCTAACTTCGTTAATATTGTAACTAACGAATCAATACCCGTTAAATTTAAAGAGAGGGGTGATTCTTATACCGATGGTAAAAGTGTTGTGATTGGTAGTAAGATTCAAGAACCTAAAGATTTTGATGTGGCTGTTGGATTGGCTTTACACGAGGGTTCTCACATAAAACTTTCAGATTTCAAATTACTTAACAATCTATACAACTTGATTCCTAATCATATAAGTGAGGGGGCTATCAAAAAAGGTATTTACAACACACAAGAAATTGTAAAAAATCTTTGGAACTATGTAGAAGATAGAAGAATTGATAACTTCGTATTCAAATCAGCTCCTGGTTATAGAGATTATTATAGAAAGATGTACGATAAGTACTTCAACGATAAGGTTATTGATAAGGCATTACTTTCAGATGAATTTACTGAAGAAACTGTTGAAAGTTATATGTTCAGAATTATCAACCTTCACAATAAAAATACTCAACTTTCATCCTTGAAAGGTTTGAGAAAAATATATAGATTAATCAATCTTAAAAATATTAGTAGATTAAAGAACTCAAAAGATTCTTTGGATATCGCATTAGAGATTTTCAAGGTTATCATGAATAGTTTGAATGATGTAATTACAGATGCTAAAAACCCTCCAAACCTAAAACCACAAAAAACAACAGACAGTACAGATGGTTCAGACGCAGGGGATGGAGGTTCATCCGATGGAACTATGAGTGATGAAGAGTTTGAAGAGTTTTCAAATGAAATTTTAGGTAACTCACCATTTGGTGGTGATTCTAATGATACTCCATCTGGTGGAAGTGGAATGAATGTTTCTAATTTACCAGATAATATGGATGGTGGTAAACCAACTGAAGGAAACTCTAAACCTACATCTTCAGTTCAACTTTCAGATAGACAAAAACAATTACTTAAAAAGAAGATTGAAAAACAAAAGAAATTCTTAGATGGTGATATTCAAAAAAGAACAATATCTAAGGCAGATTCTAAAAACCTAAACGCTATTGAATCATCTGGTTCAGAGTTAAAAGAAGTTGGTAAAAGTGCTGATGGATATGGATATGCTAGAACTACTCAATGTATCGTAGTTAAGAAACTTACTAAATCACTTTTTGAATCAGAGATGTTCCCAATGACATACAATAACTTTTGGAATGTTGAAAAGGAAGGGCCTGTTAAAATGTACTACCAAAAAAATATTGAGGATGGTATCAAACTTGGTACTCAGTTAGGTAAGAAACTTCAGGTTAGAGGTGAAGATAAATCAACTATTTTCAACAGACAAAAAGTTGGTAAGATTGATAAGAGAATGATTTCCTCTTTAGGATTTGGTAACGAAAATGTATTCCAATTTACTGAGATTGATTCTTACAAAAAAGCTAACCTACACATATCAGTAGATGCTAGTTCATCTATGGGTGGTGAGAAATGGGAAAAGACAATGACT